>Ga0256824_10000200_pt1 | contig 21649 bp, 16 predicted proteins | sample CV67metaG_FD_191570 | JGI IMG/M metagenome (GOLD analysis project Ga0256824, IMG submission 191570) | Hydrothermal vent microbial communities from East Pacific Rise, Pacific Ocean - CV67 | ecosystem: Environmental > Aquatic > Marine > Hydrothermal vents | place: Pacific Ocean: East Pacific Rise...
TTTATAAAGGAGCTGTTATTAGTCATATAGTACCTAAGTTTACTTTACCGATTGGGGTTAATGTTGAATTAGATGCTGAAAACTTTACAATTAGAACATTAGAACATTCAAATTTATGTTAATATTGTAAGATGTTTAAATTTTTCATTCCAATTTATCAGCAATCTAAACTGAATCAATGGATTAATATGTTGGGTGTTTCTTTCATATTAATTACATGTATTCGTTTAATTGAGTGGAGCTTGATTTTATCCTATCATTCAATTTCTGGTGCATTACCTATATGGGAATTATCAGGACTATTGCATGATTATTTTACGGTAAGTGTAGGGTTGGTTGCATTAGGTATTCTCTTTAGACTAATTTCATTTTTTAATGTTAAAATTGCTAGGTTTATTGTGGTGTCTTTATTTTTAACTTTTCTACTTTTTCATATTTTATTAGTTTTTTATTTTAAAGAATCTTTAACTCCTTTATCTGTTAGTGATATTAATGGAATGAGTCAAAGTCAGGTTGAATTTATTTCAGAAATTTATGGTTTTAAAATGGTCTATTTATTTGGAATTATACCGATTGTTTTAATTTTAATAGTTGTGTTTAATTTACTTAGTCTCCTAGTTAATTTTAAATTTATAAAAATCATTTCAATTAGTTTATTAGCTTTAAGTTTCGGGAAACAAGTTATTCAACCTGTGAGTGAAAACTCATTTGATAGTGAATTAAATTTTCACATAGTAAGTAATAAATTTTATTTTTTTGCCGACAGTTGGTTTACGTATCGTAATGATAATGAAATTAGTTCTAGTGAATTTATCTCTACATCAGAGTATCCACTTTTTAACACGTCAGAAGTTAAAGATGTATTGAGTCCTTTTTTTAATGAGAGTGAAACCCCTCCTAACATTGTTTTTATAATTTCAGAATCACTCGGAAAACAATATTCAGGAATAGATGCCAGATTGGGTAGCTTTACTCCATTTTTAGATTCTTTAGCTGAACATAGTTTGTATTGGCAAAATGTAATTGCAAATGCAGAACGTACGTTCGGCGCTATTCCAAACCTAATGGCAGGATTACCAGAAGGAAATAGAGGCTTTATGAATTTAAGATGGAATATGCCAGATCATTTATCTTTGCCTTTAGTATTAAAAGAAAAGAATAATTATCAAACGTCATTTTTTTGTGGTGCTTGGAAACATTTTGACAATATGGCTGATTATGTTATGTTTCAAAAATTTGACTTTATACTCGGAAAAATTGATTTTAAAGAAAACAGAATACATGTTGAAAAAGAGGGGGCTTCCTTAAAAAATTGGGGTGCTGAAGATTATGAAGTCTTTAAGCAATCTATGGAATTTATGTCAGATAATTATGACCTGACTAAACCATTTTTAAACTTGTATTTATCTACTTCTTTTCATCAACCATATGCTTACACAGGTCAAGCTAAATTTGATCAACTCGCTAAACATATAATTGAAAGCAATGTTAAAGAAGAAAATCAATCAGAATATTTAAAACATCAAGCAGATTTTGGAGCCATATTATATGCAGATTATAGTATGCAACACCTATTTGAAATTTATAAAAAAGCAGGCTTATTTGAGAATACTATTTTTGTAATTTGTGGAGATCATTCCTTAAAATTTATGAATGACAATCCACGCCTTGAAAAATTTCATGTGCCATTACTTATATATTCTCCACTATTAAAAAGAGGTAAAGCAATTAAAAGTGTGGTATGTCAAAAGGATGTCCCCTCTAGTTTACAAGCTTTATTAAAAAATAAGTTTAACTTGAATTTACCAGATTTTTCAATTTCACAAAGTAATAATTTAGATACTTTGAAAACTATTTCTTTTAAGGATAACAATTTTGTGATGATGTATTCAAACAAAAGATTAACTAATTATGTTGAAAATGATTTGTTATTGTCTGATAACATGCTTTTTAAAATGGAAAATAATTTGAGTATTACTAAATTTGAAGATGTTTCAAAGTTAAAACAATTACAATCAAAGTTGTTAAACTATAAAGAGATCAATAATTATGTTTGCTCCAATAATAAATTGTTACCCTTTTCTGTACTTGAAAAGTTTACAGTTTTAAATTATCAATTAGAGTCATTTAATGATTTTACACTTACTAAGATGGGTAATTTCAAAGAGGATAGTTTATCGAACACATCTTTTTATTCTAAACCAAAATCAGTTAAAATTTTAAACCGAAAGTTTGTGTCTTTAATGATTGACCAACCTATTAATTTAAGGACTCGAGTTCGTGTTATTATTAAATTAAAATTATTATCTCCTAGTGGGTATTTACCTCAATTGGTAATTACTCATGAAAATAAAGAATTAAAAAGTAAGGTGTTTCATTTAAAATTGAATAATGATTATCTTAAATCTACCAAAAAGGGAGATTGGTTATCTGTTGAAGTAGGATATTGGATAGATAAAGGGGAGAAAGATATTATTGGTGCATACTTGTTTAATGCCGAAAAAGAAGTCTTATTTTTAGATGATTTACAAATAGAGATAAGAGACTTTTAAGACGTTTTGTCACATTTTATCTACGGCAATATTATTGCAATACGTTACATGTGCATAAACAAGATAATAAAATTACTCGCATCTCTTTTGGAATTGCTTTTTCGATCATTACAACTATGGTTATCGTATTTCTATACGATTTTTATTTCCATTTAGAACTTTATAAATTTGGTATTTTACCAAGACATCTTTCAGGTTTGCTCGGCGTTTTGACTTCTCCATTTATTCATAGTACTGACAATTATTCACACATTCTTAATAATTCGATTCCCATGTTTGTTTTGACCTGGTTATTGTTTCATACCTATAGAACTGTAGCCAGCAAAGTATTTATTTTCATTTATTTATTTACGGGACTTGTTGTTTGGTTATTAGGCCGTGAAACGTATCATATTGGAATGAGTGGTGTAATATACGGTTTAACTTCTTTTTTGATCGTGAGTGGATTCTTTAGAAAGAATATGAGGGTTGCAGGTATTTCTTTATTGGTTATATTTTTATATGGTAGTATAATATGGGGTGTTATTCCATTAGACCCTTCTATTTCTTGGGAAGGACACTTTTTTGGATTTTTATCTGGAATGATAATGGCTGGTGTATTTAGAAATTCTGGCCCACAACCTGCTAAATATAGATATGAAGTGGAAGAAGATTTAGGCTTTGAGTATGCCGAAGAGTTTTGGTTAGATAAGCCCACCGTAGATATTTCTGATATTCAAGAAGAAGTAGTTGATATAGAACCTGATTTATCAAATCAATATGAGCCGTTTAAAATCAATTATGTTTATGTACCCTCTATAATCGAACGTGTAGATGGAATTGAAGAGGAAGAGTAAGTTGTTTTATATAATCTACCTTCAAAAAAGGGCAGAATCTCTATAGTTGAGTTCTATTCATTAAGTATGATATAGGTACAATTAATTCTGAAAGGTCAATATTTAATTCCATTTAGGAGTAAAATAGTAAAGGCACAGACTAAAATTAGAGTTATAGTCAAATGTTCATTTAATACATATTGTATAATGAAGTATCCCTTTAGTAATTGGAATCATTTTTATTAATTAATAAAATAAATCTATTCATAGACTAAGCTATGGATCTATTTTTTGAATATGAATAGTAAGAAATGAATCAAATAATTTGGCGCAATCTTATAAACTTCTATATCCCAAGTTGCATCATTTTTTGATAATGGAAAACTCCTATGGACTGTTTTAAAACTAATTTCATACAAACATTATATTAAAAATGCCCTTTAAACTTAATCAAAGGGCATTTTTTTAGTGTATTTAAAGTTTATGTTAATTTCTTAGCCACTTCAATTTCATGAAATGATTCAATAATATCACCAACTTCAATAGCGTTATATTTATCAATGTTTAGTCCACATTCAAATCCTCTTTTAACTTCTTTAGCGTCATCTTTGAATCGTTTTAATGATCCTAATGTACCAGTGTAAACAACCACACCTTGTCTAATAACTCTAACTGGATTTTTACGTGTAATCAGTCCGTCTGTAACGAAACAACCTGCAATTGTACCAACTTTAGTGATTGAGAATGTTTCTCTAATTTCTGCCGAACCAAGAATTTCTTCTTTAATTTCTGGAGATAATAGACCTTCCATTGCTTCTTTGATTTCATCAATAGCTTTGTAAATTACAGAGTACATTCTAATATCAACACCTTCTTCAGCAGCCATTCTTCTAGCTTGCATAGATGGTCTAACTTGGAATGCAACTATAATTGCGTCAGACGCAGCTGCTAATGTAACATCAGTTTCAGAAATTTGTCCAACTCCTTTATGTATAATGTTAACTTCAATTTCTTCAGTAGATAACTTCTGTAAAGAATCAGATAAGGCTTCAATCGAACCATCAACATCACCTTTTACAATCACGTTAAGTTCTTTAAAGTCACCAACAGCTAAACGTCTACCAATCTCATCTAAAGTAATATGTTTCTTAGTTCTAAGACCTTGCTCACGTTTCAATTGTTCACGTTTAGCAGCAATTGCTTTAGCTTCTTTCTCATCCGCTAATACATTAAATGAATCACCAGCTGAAGGTGCTCCGTTAAATCCTAATATAGCTACCGGTACAGATGGACCCGCTTCCTGAATTCTTTCTCCTTTGTCATTTTCCATGGCTTTAACTTTACCATAGTTTTGACCTGCAATAATAAAATCACCAACTTTTAAAGTTCCTGAAGATACTAATACTGTTGTCACATAACCTTTACCTTTATCAAGTGTAGCCTCTACAACAGTACCAATTGCTTTCTTATTAGGGTTTGCTTTTAAATCAAGCATTTCTGCTTCTAAAATTACTTTTTCTAATAATTCTTCAATTCCTAATCCTTTTTTAGCTGAAATATCATGTGATTGGAATTTTCCACCCCACTCTTCTACTAAAATTGACGGACTCATTGCCGATAATTGTTCTTTTACTTTATCTGGATTTGCACCATCTTTATCAATCTTGTTAATTGCAAATACCATTGGTACACCTGCCGCCTGAGCGTGAGAAATTGCCTCTTTAGTTTGTGGCATTACGTCATCATCAGCTGCTACAATTATAATGGCAATATCGGTAACTTGCGCACCCCTTGCTCTCATGGCTGTAAAGGCCTCATGTCCTGGTGTATCTAAGAATGTGATCTGTTGACCACTATCCATTGTTACAGAGTATGCACCAATATGTTGTGTAATACCTCCGGCTTCACCTTCAGCAACACCCGCTTTTCTAATATAATCTAATAAAGACGTTTTACCATGATCAACATGCCCCATTACAGTAATGATTGGCGCTCTTGGTAATAAATCTTCTGGTTTATCTTCTTCTACAATAATTGCTTCTTGTACATCAGCAGAAATAAATTCAGTTTCAAATCCAAAATCTGAAGCCACTACTTGAATAGTTTCAGCATCTAATCGTTGGTTAATAGAAGCAAAAATACCAAGTCCCATACATTTACCAATTACCTCAGTAGCTGATACGTTCATCATGGAAGCTAATTCAGAAACAGTTACGAATTCTGTTAACTTTAATATTCCTTTTTCTAACTCTTCTTGTTCTAATTCTAAATCACGTTTGTGAGCTACAGCATCTCTTTTCTCTCTACGGAATTTTGAGCCCTTACTCTTTCCTTTACCTTGTAATCTGGCAAGTGTATCCTTAATTTCTTTTTGGATTTCTTTTTCAGTAGGCGCTACTTTTTCAGCACGTTTATATGGTTTTTTAACACCTTTATTTTTACCTTGGTAACCTGTTCCTGTTGCTTGATTTGACTTTTTAGTTACATCAACAACTTTCTTAATTCGTTTACGTTTTTTTCGTCTATCCGCAAATGATTCTTTCTTAGCAGGTTTCTTTTCTTCCTTAAGAATAATTTTACCAATAATTTTCGGTCCAGTTAAAGCAGCTGATTTTGCTTTAATAGTTTCAATAATTACTGGTGCTTTTACAACTTTAGGTGCTTCCACTTTTTTCTCTTGAAAGAAAGGTTTTTTTACTTTTTTCTCTTCAACTTTTTTGGCAGGTTTATGAGATTTTTTCACTTCCTTTTGTTTAACAACAGCAGGTTTAACTTGTTTTGCTTCCTTTTTCTTACGATCGGGGCGCGTTTTTTGGTTAATTGCTTCTAAATCAATTTTACCTAAAACAGCAACTTTTACATCACCTTTACCAATAATTGTTTTTTCTACAGGCTTGATTTCTGGTTTAATTACTACCGGTTTACTCACTACCTTTTCCTCAGTAACTTCTTTTTTTACTTCTGGAGCTGGAGCTGGAGTTGGAACTGGTACAACAACTTCTTTTTTAACCACTGGTTTAGAAATTGGAGTGGACTCTTTAAAATCACTTACATTAAAATCTTCAGTTTTTTCAACTACTTCAGGAGTTGAGTCCTGAACTTTCATATCTTTTAAAGATATAGATTCTCTTGTTTCTGTTGATCTTGAAGCGGATGCCTCTTTAGATTTTAGTTTAGTTGATTTATCATCAGCATATTCTACCTCTAAAGCATCTAACATACCACCTTCAATTTTGGTATTTGGTGTTGAATCTATTTCAAAACCTTTTGTCCCTAAAAAGTCAACGATAGTAGAAATACTAACATTATACTCTTTAGCTGCTTTGTTTAATCTTTTTGCTTTACCTGCCATACTATTTGTTAAGCTCTATTATTTATTTATCTAATTTTAGTTAGATAGTTGTTTATTACGCCATTCTGTGAAAAAAGTTTTGAACTTATAACGGTTTCACGTCTGATGAGAGAAAGTAACTACTATTTACTCTGCCTCAAACTCGGCTTTTAAGATGTTTACAACATCTTCTACTGTTTCAATTTCTAAATCAGTACGTTTTACTAAATCGTCTACGTTCATTTCAAGAACAGATTTTGCAGAATCTAATCCAATTGAATTTAACTCTTTAATTACCCATGCATCAATCTCATCTGAAAATTCTGATAAACTAACATCATCAATATCTTCAGCTCCTTCTCTATACACATCTAATTCGTAACCTGTTAATTTACCTGCTAATCTAATGTTAAATCCACCTTTACCAATTGCTAATGACACTTGGTCTGGTTTTAAATAAACATCTGCTCTACCTTGATCTTCATGTAATTCAATTGAAGATACTTTAGCTGGAGATAATGCTCTAGTGATAAATAATTTTTCGTTTGATGTATAATTAATAACATCAATATTTTCGTTTTGTAACTCACGAACAATTCCGTGAATTCTTGCACCTTTCATTCCAACACATGCTCCAACTGGATCAATTCTGTCATCATAAGATTCAACAGCAACTTTCGCTCTGTCTCCTGGTTCACGAACAATTTTCTTAATAGTAATTAAACCATCAAATACTTCAGGAACTTCTAGTTCGAATAAACGTTCTAAAAATTCAGGAGCAGTTCTTGATAAAATAATTACTGGTGAGTTATTTCTTAAATCAACTTTAGAAACAACCGCTCTAATCGTATCACCTTTTTTGTAATAATCAGAAGGAATTTGTTCAGATTTAGGTAAAATTAATTCATTATCTTCATCATCTAATACTAAAATCTCACGTTTCCAAACTTGGTAAACTTCACCTGTAATGATGTCACCAATTCTTTCTTTGTATAATTTATAAATATGATCTTTTTCTAATTCCATGATTCTAGAAATTAAGTTTTGTCTTAAAGACAATACATTTCTTCTTCCAAAATCATCTAATTTTAATTCTTCAGCTACATCTTCTCCAACCTCAAAATCAGGCTCAATTTTTACAGCATCTGAAATTGAAATTTCTAAATTTGGATCTTCAACTTCACCATCATAAACGATTTCTCTGTTTACCCAAATTTCTAAATCTCCTTTATCCGGATTTATTATAATATCAATATGGTCGTCAGTACCATATTTTTTTTTCAACATAGAACGAAAAACATCCTCAAGGATACTCATCATTGTCTCTCTGTCAACATTCTTTAAATCTTTAAAGTCTGAAAACGATTCTATTAGTTCTAGCGCGTTCATATTAAAATGTAATTATAATTTTTGTTTCTTTTATCTCGTTCATTTTGAAAGTATGGTCTTCTTCTATCCACTCTTTCTTTTTTCTTCCTTCTAAACGTTTTTTCTCACGTGTAGTAACAACAATTTCATCTTCTGTTACACTTTTAAGGATACCTTCAATTTTTCCACTCTTATAGTCGTCATTTGTTAAAGGTTTAACTTCTACAGATTTCCCAATGTTTTTAATGTATTGTTTTAATACTTTAAAAGGTTTTGAAATATCAGCAGAGGCTACTTCAATAGAAAAATCTTGTACTTCTCTATCTAAGTTGTTTTCAATGTTTTTACTTACAGCTATGCAATCCGTAATTTCTACTCCACCATTTTCAGAGTCAAGTTCAACTACAATTTGATTAGCGGGTCCAATAGTAATATCTACGATATACACATCAAGATCCTTTTCCGTAATACGGGCATTGGCCAACTGTTCAACTATTTGTTTTGTTATCATTTCTAAGTACAAAAAGAGGGGACATTTTGTCCCCTCACACTGTTAATTCTTCAATTATGGTGCAAATATACGATTTTTTTATTGTTTTGCAAATATTTGACTTGATTTTCAATCGGTTTATCATTTATAACTTAGATTTGTTTAAAATTTTAAGAAATGGATTCACAAGACGGTACAATTAGAAAAAATATAGAAGTTGGGTTTGAAGTAGAGATAGTTCAAAAACATCATCAAAAGTCTGGTGAATTAACGTGGGGAATAGTGAAACGTTTATTAACAAAATCACCTAATCACCCACATGGTATAAAGGTACTGTTAGATGACGGAATCGTTGGTAGAGTTAAGGTTGTGATTACTGATGAAGAAGATTAATGAGCAGTTAATCTAATATTTTTAATGATTATTTTTTATATTTTGTAACATTCGTTAAGTTAGTATACTAACAGTTTAAGCTTTTGAATTATTAATAATACGCAATAGGTTATTTTTAAAATTGAGCTTTAATTTTATAAGATAATACATTTAGATGGACGAAAAGGAGTTTCTTATTTTGATTGAACAGCATAGCGGCATTCTTTATAAAGTGTCTAGAATGTATATGGATACTGAAGTTGACCAAGAGGATTTGCGTCAAGACATAGTTTATCAATTATGGAAATCTATTTCTAAATTTAAAGGGGACAGTCAATTTTCGTCTTGGATGTATAGAGTGGCCATAAATACGTCAATCACTTATTTTAAAAAAGACAAAAGACGCCCTGATAAAGTGGAACTCAATATTGATATTGATGTACAAGATAATGAGGATAACGAACCAAAGGAGAATAAATTAGCGCATTTTTATCGCGCTGTTAAAACATTAAATAAAATTGAAAAAGCAATCATTCTACTCTTTATCGAAGGCTATTCGCATCATGAAATCGGAACGCAATTAGGATTGTCTAATGGGAATACAAGAGTAAAATTAAACAGAACAAAACAAAAAATTAAAGAATTAATTAAAACACAAGGTTATGAATTTTGATGATATAAAAAAGGAAATGAACGAATCTGTAGATCAATTACCTAAAGATGAATTTAAAATTGATTTAAGTAAAGGGAAAAACAATCCAATTCATATGATAAGAAGTAATATGAAAAAGGAAATGATATCTTCTTCATTAGTAATGCTGTTTTTTATATTTTATCCTCCAATTTTAGGTCTAAAAATGACTGCTATAGAAAACTCTGCTTATTTATTATTTATAGTGTTATCTTCAGTTATGATCCATTTGTATATTTTAAAATTAATACGTTTTTTAAAGAAATCTTCAAGATTTGAAATGAACACCAAAGATTCAATAAAAGATTATATCTATGAAGTTAGATTAACGCTTGAATCTTATAAATCTTATGTTATTGCAAGTATGATTCTACTTCCTATTCCGATTTATGCATTATTAAGTGCAGGGTCTCCATTACATGGACCAAAAAGTTTAAATTTTGAAAAGTGGTATACACTCCAATTAAATTTTACTGAAGCTATGCTGTTAATACTGTTCTATTTAATCTACACTGTCACAATAGTTTGGATTACAAGATTTTGGACTAATTACCTGTATGGTAAACATGTGACAGAATTAGAAAATGTAATAGGAGCACTGGAAGAAGAATAAATTTAGTAAGAGTTATGTTATTTATGTCTACAACATAAATAGGTTATGTTTTGGTAATTTATATTTGACGTATTAAACGTAGAATATTGTAAATTTGTTATATAATTAATTCGGTTATCGTATGAATTATATATACCTTCAAGTTTATTAAAAAATTGCCAAAATAACTCTTATGAAAATACTGCATACTGCCGATTGGCATTTAGGACATAGACTTCATGAAAATAGTCAAGCAGAAGAACAAACGTTGTTTTTAAAGTGGATTGAAAATTTTATAATTGAACATAAAATTGATGTTCTTTTAATATCTGGTGACATATTTGACACCGGTACACCTTCTAACCAAAGTTTAGAAATGTACTATAGCTTTTTGGTGAGATTAAACGCAACAGAGTGTAGTTCAATCATCATTACGGGTGGTAATCACGATTCACCAGGTACATTAAATGCACCTAAACATTTACTGAATGCATTGTCTATAAAAGTAGTTGGTAAAGCAACTGAAAGAATAGAAGATGAAGTTTTTGAAATTGAGTGTAAGGACGAAAAAGTAATTATTGGAGCTGTACCTTATTTACGTGATCAAGATATTAGACGGGCGGTGGCAGGTGAATCTTTTGATGAACTAACTGATCGCTATAAACAAGCACTAACCAATCATTATATTGATGTTGCTGAATATTGTAAGAGTATAAATTCTACTAAAGCACCAGTAATTGCAATGGGTCATTTATTTGCTATTGGTGGGTCGGTGTCCGACAGTGAACAAAATATTTATGTGGGAACTTTAGGGCATATTGGTGCAACAGACTTTCCTGAAATTTTTGATTACATTGCATTAGGACATTTACACAGACCTCAAATTGTTGGCGGAAATGACAAAATTAGATATTCTGGTTCGCCTCATATTTTAGGATTTAGTGAGTTAAATTACGATAAAAAAGTAATTGTATTAACGGTTAAAACTAATTCAATTAGTATAACTGAAGAGTTTGTAGTACCACGATTTAGAGAGTTTTATAGATTAATTGGAACAAAAGAACAGGTTGTTGAAGAGTATAAGTATGTACTTTCAAACTGCTATGAATTAAGGCCTTTTGTTGAAATTGTTTTGGATGAGATTACACCAATTGAAAATGATGAATTGAAAAAAGAAGCAGAGCTGTTTCAGTTTGAAGTTTTAAAAACATCATTAAAAAATAACAATAGAGAACATATTGGTATTGAAGAACAAATAAAAAACATAAAATCGATTAAAGAATTACTACCCGAAAACGTATTTAAAATTAAATGTGACGAGCAAGGCTTTAATTTGGAAGACAATCCAAAAATAGAGGACGCTTTTAACGAGATTTTGCAAACCGTGAAAGAAGGAAATAGTAAATAATTGAAACTAGTTTAGTATCCAGATATGAAAATATTAAAAATAGAATTACAAAACATAAATTCATTAAAAACTGACCAGCCGATATGCATTGATTTTGAAAGTAATCAATTTAAAGATGTTGGATTGTATGCTATTACTGGGTCTACTGGGGCAGGTAAAACTACAATTTTAGATGCCATTACGATTGCGTTATATCATAATGTACCACGTTTTAAAAATTCGAGAGACAAGTCTTTAGTAAATGTAGTGAGTTATGGTGCAACAAAAGCACATTGTAGAATTACATTTGAAAATGATACTGAAATTTTTGAAGCCTTTTGGGGAATTAGATTAGCCAGTAAAACTGGAGTTAGAATAAAGAATCCTAAGGAAGAAGTAAGTCTTAAAAATTTAAGTACAAATACAATTATTACGTCTAACAAAAAACGTGAATTAGTTGAAGCTGTTGAACAAATAACTCAATTAGATTACAATCAATTTTTAAGGTCTGTACTCTTAGCACAAGGTGAATTCGCCTCTTTTTTAACGGCTAAAGGTTCTGAAAAAGGAAAATTATTAGAACAAATTACAGGTGAAGACATTTATAAAAGAATTGGATTTAGTGTTGCCGATAGAAAAATTAAGGAAGAAAAAACACTTAATGATTTAACAAAAACTATAAATTCAGAAGACCTATTAGCTGATGATAAAAAGAGAGATCTTGAAGAGATTCAAATAAAAAACACCACCTTAATTAAAAGTATTGAGTTAAAATTAAAAGAAGTTCAAGCGATAGATGATTGGTATAGAAAAAGTCATCAATTAAAAGCAAATGAAGTCGTTAATACTAACCTTACGATTCAATTACAATCGTTTATTGATGTACATAAACAAGAATTAGATGGATTAGCATTAGATCAAAAGGCTGAACCATTTAAAGATTTAATTAAAAATATAAATAGATTTGAAATAGAATATAAATCTAAACAAAACGAATTAAAACAATTAGATGACGATTTAAAAGCATTAAATCCAACACTTGAATTCTTAGAAAAATTAGCTCAAAATGAAGGGGTGAAATTAAAAGGTATTGAAACTGAATTTAGAGTATGGCTTCCAAAATTTGATGTGTTAAATCAATTAGATAGTCAAATTAAAAATGAGCAAGTTAAGCAGTCAAACTCAAAATTGACCTTAACAGAAACCACTCAATTAATTAAAGAGTTCACGGAACAATCCTCTCAGTTTATTACCTCAAAAGAAACGCTTAATACTAAAGTTGAGGAATTAAACGTTTTCGTTGAAGAACAAAGTCACTTAAAATTAGTGGGTGAACAACTATCCGGCTGGACAACAGGGTTAACGACTTTAAGTCACCATAAAAAAATACGAATTGAGGACGTTAATGGTATAAAATTAAAAGAAGTTGAGATAGAACAAACGCAAGCGGAATTAAAAACTAATGAAAATAAGTTAATTGAGGAGACTAAAAAATTAACACAATTAGAAGACCATAAAAAACAGAATTCAGAACAATTAAGTCAAACTACAGTAGCAGATCTATATGCTAAAAAAGATAAATGGTCAGCCAAAACTGAACAATGGAAACAGTTTAAAGATTTAGCTGAACAGCATCAAAAAGTAACTATTCAGCAAATTGATTTTACGAAAGAGAATGAAGTTTTAACGGCTAATTTAAATAGAATCAATGCTAAAATTGCTGTGTTGACTAAAGACATTATTAGTCAAGAACAATCTGTTTCAGATGCTGAAAAAATAGTAAACTTAGAAAAAAGCATTAAAAAATACGAAAGCGACCGTAAAAATTTAAACCCTGGAGACGAATGTGGATTGTGTGGTTCAACCGAACATCCGTTTGTGTTAGAGTATAAGACGGCAAATGTGTCTTCTGCCGAAAAAGAGTTTGACAATAGAAAGTTGAGTTTAAAAACAATAACACAAGCAAAACAGCTAGAAGAACAATATAAAGTTGGTGTCACCACAAAACAAACTGGTGTAATTGAACAATTGAAAACGTTAAATTCACAATGGGTTGAGGTGTCTGCTAAAATTAAAATAGTAAACTTAGACTGTGAAATTTCTAACACGTCTAAAATTCAAATTGAATTAAATGGTATTGAAAAAGAAGGTCTTGAATTAGAAAAAGCTTTAAAAACAGCAACCGAATTAGAAGCACGTAAATCCCAATTAATAAAATTAGTAGATACACAAATCACAGTAGTTAATACACTAAATAGAACAGTTGATACACTAAAAGAAAAACTAAAAAATAATAGAAAAGAAGTTGAGTCAAGACAAACTAAAATAGAAAATATTACACAAGAATGTCTTAGTTTAGAAACTGAATTAATTCAAAAATTAGCTCAATTTAAGTACGAATTACCATCAACAGAAAACACCCCTCAATTCATTAAACAAATAGAGCAAAGTATTGCTAATTATGACTTAAAATTACACCAATTAGAGAAAATTAAAGGAGAAGTAAAGGTATTATCTACTAATTTAGAACACACTAAAGCTCAATTAAAATTAAAATCTGGCGAGCAGACTGAATTAGTGAAATTAATAGAAAGTAGTGAGATTGAAATTAAGAGTACAATTGAGAAAAGGCAAACTATTTTACCAATTACTAGTACTGTAGAGGCTAAGCGTAATGAATTACAAATAGGTATTAATACACTAACCGATAAGGTAAATATTACACTTCAAAAATTACAATTGGCATCCACAACCAAAACAGAAAAAGACACCTTACAAACTAAAATAAAAGCAGAACACCTTAAGGTACTTAATTACATTGAAGCGCATTCAAACACATTAAATACGCAACTTACAGACAGCGACTTTAAAACAAAAAAAGAGGTTGAATTAGCATTGTTAACGGTAGAAGATAAATTAAACTTCACTAAAAACAAAGACTACATTACAGCAGAAGAAATTAAGATTAACACCTTAAAATCTGAAAATATAAAACAAATTGAATTACTAAACGCTTCAAAACAAGTGGATATAGCAGAAGCTGATGTTACCGAAAATTTGGTGAAATTAACGGAAGAGAATAAATCATATTTGTCAGCTTTAGGTGAAATTAAAGAAGCGTTTAGAAAAGACCTAGAGATTAAAAACAGAAATAAAGAAATTTTCGTAAAAATTGATGCTCAAGCAGAAGTTGTAAACGTTTGGAAGCAATTATTTTTATTAATTGGCGGATCAAAAGACGCCTTTAATATTTATGTGCAACGCTTAACTTTAATGAACTTATTGAAATTAGCTAATTCTCATTTATATCAACTTAATAAAAGGTATTCATTACAAATGAATGACACATATAAAACGAATGAAGAATTAAACTTTAACCTAATTGATCACTATCAAACTGACCAATCAAGATTGGTAGATACGTCAAGTGGTGGAGAGAAATTTATTATAAGTTTAGCCTTAGCGTTGGGATTGTCAGATTTAGCTAGTAAAAATGTGAAAATTGATTCATTATTTATTGATGAGGGCTTTGGAACGTTAGATAATAATACCTTAGAAACAGTCATTTCAACTTTGGAAACCTTACAATCTCAAGGTAAAAAAATTGGAATCATATCTCACGTAGAAAACCTAAAAGAACGTATTCCAACTCAAATTCAGGTGACTAAAAAAAGTAATGGGGTGAGTACTGTGGAAGTGGTGTATTAAATCGTAAATTTATAAAAATGAAAAATAAATTTTTTAAACACTTAGTTGAAGAGAGTATTAACAACGGAATAGCAAAGGGTCTTGATTCAAAAAAATAGTTAGCTTTTTAAAAAACTAAGAATCGTTTAAATTACTAAATTAAACTAACATGAAAAAAACACTATTTATAGCGTTGTCAATTCTACTTGTAATATTTTGTTTAAATTCATTTAAACCGAGTAATAAAAAAAGCAATAAATTAATTGGGATTTGGGTTCGTTCTGAGTTTGGTTATTTGACTGCGAAATATGTTAAATCGGATAGTTTAAAAGAAAATGAACCAGGGTTTGAATTTAAAGAAGATGGAAAACTTATAATACGTCAAAATATAGGATGGTGTGGCACACCTCCAGTTAAATATGGTAACTATAACGGAACTTGGCATTTTATTTCAAATAATACGTTGAGGCTAAATCATGATAATTGGAGAGGAAAAGTAGAACGTGATTTAAAAATTATTAAATTAACCGATAAAAATATTGAATTAAAAAGTATAACTTACATGAGTAAGGAAAAATAAATAGAAAATGAAAAAACTAATTTTATAGCATTAAGAACTATTGAAACAACTAGAAGATACTAAAGTGATTTTGATAGAGTCTTATGAAATATAAACCAAATTTATTAATATATCTGGCATGCAAATGATTATTTTTATAATTAGTAATAATAGATATATATTTGACGTTGCTGGTTTTTTATAGAATATTATTATCCATTGTAAGCATTGTAATTTAAATGAAAAACGTCAGCTATTAAAATACTTATACAACTAACTCCATGACTAAAAATAAAATATTCTATACCTCAGGGTATCAAAAAGACAACATTGATAGTGCTGGTATTACAAAAGCAATTCACGACATTCAATACATGGATGATGAACATGGTGCTTTTTGGGTATCTGTGGTAATTGACGATTACGAAAATGTAATTGAGGCGAGTAAAACGTTAACAATTTGGATTCAAATTGAAGAAGAAGCCTATGATTATCAAGCGCCTAATTGGGAGGATGTTCAAGTTTTATATGAAATGCTATTGAAGGGGCAGTTTGACGAGATTAAAGCGATTGTAAAATGATAACCATTCTCTTGAAATTTTCATTTTTGAACGTTTACTTTTTTAATATTGAAGATTACAATAATAGTAAATTTATAAATACTTAATATGAAAAAAAAAATTCTAATAGTTTCGATTTTAACTTTCACTATCATTTATCTAAGTTCATTTACTTCTTTAAGTAGCAAAAAAGATTTATTAGTTGGTGTTTGGATGCTTTCAGATTATGAAAATGGTATTTTGAAATATGTAAAAACTACTAATTTTAAAGATAAAGAGCCTGGGATTGAATTCAAAAGTGACAGAAAGATGATAAAGCGTCAAAATTCAAGTAATTGTGGAACACCTCCAATTCAATATGGAAATTATAAAGGATTTTGGAAATTCACTTCAGATAGTACAATACTGATTAGTTATGATTATAGAGGTTATAGAAAAGAATTAGATTGGAAAATTATTAAGTTAAATAATAAGAATTTAAATGTAAAAGCGATTGGTTATAGATCTAATAGAATATATTAAACCCCTTTCTTAATCATCTTAGTTAACTTAATCACTAAATCTGTAAACAGTATTTTTGGATTAGCGTTACGCTCAATGTGATAATACGATTGGTTAAACTCGTCAGAGATTTCAGTAATATTTTGGTTGTTAATGAAACGTGCAAATTTCACTAAAAACGCTTTTTCATCATCACGTAAATTTGTTAGCTCGTCTCCAGTGTAGTTTGAAATTAAGCACTCTCTAAAAATATGTAAACCATATTTAAAAAAGTTTTTTTGATTCTCTCTCCCTAAAGCAGCTAACTCATCAGCCACAACCATTAGTTTTAAAGCGTCAATCGCATATGCTGCACGCATTAATTTGACAAATAGGTCAAAATATATAGTATGTGATTCATCTCCTTGAATCATATTAATAGCTTCAGCAATATTTCCTTCCGACAAATTAGCTATTGACAAGGCATCATCATCAGTCGTATTGTAGGCCTTTTTTAAATATTTAACAACCGCTTCATTTTCTAAACGTGGAATTTTAATAATTTGCGTTCTCGAAATTATAGTCGGTAAAATCGTTTCAATTGAATCACACAATAATAAGAATACTGTTTGCTCAGGTGGTTCTTCTAAAATTTTCAATAATTTATTTGCCGACTGATTATTCATCTTTTCGGGCAACCAAATAATCATTATTTTGTACTTATTACTGTACGACTTGATGGATAGCTTGCGTAATATTTTTTGACTTTCTTTTACACCAATCTGAGCATTTTTTGAATCCTCATCCGTATACTTTTGCCAATCATTCAAATTAAAATAAATTGACTTGTCTAAAAACGAATTCCATTCTTTTCTATAATCGTCAGACACTTCCACATGTTTAGACTTAACCACAGGGTAAACGTAATGCACATCAGGATGAGAATTATGTTTCACCTTAGTACAAGAAGAACAAACACCACAAGAATCTGATTTGGTTGGATTGTCACACAATAAAAATTGCGAAAATGCAATGGCCAAAGGTAATTTTCCACAACCTTCAGGTCCTAAAAACAATTGCGCATGACTCACACGGTTGTGTTTAACCTCATTGATTAAAAACTGTTTTGTTTTGTCTTGCCCAACTACTTTTGAAAATTGCATATTTATTTGTTGGCTCAAATATAATTATGAATTATGGAAATATGTGTTCAATGAACGATTTTATTAAAAACTAACTATATATTTACCTTTGGATTCAAAATTGTAGTAACCAAATTACCTAAAACACAGTTATAGTAAGTATGAAATTAATCTACCTTATATTCTTCATGGTCTCGTTTGGCAGTCTAGCCGAATTAGAAACTTCAAAATTAACGCATGATTTTGGTGAATTATATGATAATGCACCAAGTTATTATGATTTTAAATTTAAGAATAATAGTGGGGTAGTTGTCTTTTTATTAACGTTAGACAAACCAAGAGAAGTTAACTATATTCATACAAAAAAAATTATACAACCCGATAGTACCATGTTGTTGAGGTTAAAAATTGACGATAGAATAAGGGGTAAATTTAAATATAAAGTAGATTTATTTTTTAGTGATTCTAACACACCTATTTCGGTAACGTTAATGGGGAATGTAAAACAAAAAAGTACGAATCAATTAACAGATTGTCCAGATTTTAATGCACCACGTCCATCAAACGGTTTAGCACAGTTTGAAGTCACTATTAAAGTAATAGACAGTTTAACAGGTGAGCCTATTAAAAAAAGTAAAGTGTATTTAGTGAATGGTAATGAAGTGGTTGGCGAGTATTATACAAATGGGTATGGAATTATCCATAAATCAATTCCGCTTGGGTATTATTTTATTTCAGCTCATAAAAAACGCTACTTTTCTAATAATTATGAAGGGTACATTAACTATGATAACAATTATGTAGAAATTGTACTAGCACAACCACAAACAGTAGAACCTAATATCATACCCACTCACAATCCAGTATTAATTGTAAATGAACCCGTTCAAAATACAGAAATTATTGATTCAATTACCATTGCAGTTCAATTAGAGCCAGAAATTGTTGCTGTTGTAAAAGAGCCAATAATTGACACGCCAATAGTTACTCATGTTGATCCTTTACCACCTAATGATTTTGATGATAATTACTATTTACCAAACAATATTGTATTTATTGTAGATGTGAGTACGTCTATGAAGTACAAAGGAAGAATAGACCTCTTAAAAAAAGCAATGATTGAATTAACCAAGTCTTTAAGACCTCAAGATCATGTGTCATTAATATCGTATTCTAGTGAGTACACTATTTTATTGGAAGACGTGTCAGGTGCAAATAAAATTAAAATCATTGATCAGATTAATAGCTTAAAAGTAAGTGGGTATACTAACGGTGGTAAAGCAATTAAGCAAGCTTATGTTTTAGTTAACAAGTCATATATTGAAGGTGGAAATAATCAAATATTTATGGCAACTGATGGAGCGTTTAATAGAGGACAAACGAGATATAAACGAGTGATTAAACGAAACTATAGAAAAATGGATATTAAATTTACAATGGTTGGTATTAAAACCACAACAAGTCTTGACGAAAGTATGACCGAGATGGCTAAATTTGGCGGTGGAGAGTACATTAAAATTATGAAAGAAGAAGATGCAGACAATAAATTACTTCAAGAAATTAAACGTACGTCAGCTATCAAATTTGAAAATTAAAACTTGTTTTGAACCTTAATCGTGTTTAAAGTATAACTTTTGTCAGTTCGAGAATTTCAATTTTTTATCGAAATGTATCGAGAACAAAAAAGCGTATTATCGATACATTTTCGTACCTCAAACCACTCGAACTGACTCCTTTTTCATTATTTAAACTAAAAATATAGCTTTCCAATCCAGGGTATTTTAAATTAATTTAGAAGGTTTAGGTTAGTATAAAAAAGAGTAATTTGTACTAAATTACATACGATTTACACTAATTTACATTGTTTTTACGTCATAAAATGAATTTCACTCTACATTTATGAAAACATTAAAAATATAAATTATGAAAACTAAAGCACTAAAAGTACTTATCGCGGTAGTTCTAACTTCATTTACATCTTGTTCACAAAACAGTACGCTTGAGACAACAGATGATTCAGAAAATCAAGTTGCAGCAACATCCACAGTTCAAACAGAGCCACACAGGTACGGAGGTTGGTATTGCCCAGATAATTTGAGAGGCTTTCCGGCTATAAATATTTCAGACTGGAAAAATGTTCCTGTAGTTAATGGACGAATGCCTACAAAAGAAGAAACTCAAAATGGTACATCATTAATATTTGTAGATACTGAAGCATATCCGAATGCCAAACCGTTAGATATGACGCTACCAAAGTTGGCTACTTATTTTAACTATTCTTCTAAAAGAGAAGAGTATATTATTGTGATTCAAGCGGTAAATGTAGATAATGATTCCATTGTAGGGTTTCGTTATTTAAATGGCGGAAATGGCAGTGCTAGATTAAATGAAATTAAGATGTTGTCTGACACAGAAATTAATGCCATTATGGCATCAAAGTTTGTGACACTTACTATTACTATTGCGGTGGAGCCAGTTAAAGTTTGGGAAGTATTAACAAAAAATGAAAGCGCAAAAGCTCTACACTCAATTTTCGATAAAAATAATGCCCTTAACACGGATTGGAAAAACCAATCAAACGTCAATTTTATATACCCAAAATCTGGGTTGTTAATGGCTGGTTTTGCAGACCTAATGTTTGGGAGTTATTACATTCAAAACGATTATTCGTATTTAAATTATAGCGAAAAATTCTTCCTTGCCGAAAATAAGGAATTAAAACACACAGAATTAAAAATTGTATGTGGTCCTTTTGGGGATGATTTTGAAGTACAAAAAACAATTATAAATAACTGGGCTCAAAAAGTGAAAACGTTGAGCGAAAGTAAATAATTAGGGTACTACCATTTAAATTTTAAAACAACAGAATAGCTGGTACTAGAAATATGTTCTGTTGTTTTTTTGGTTTAAACCGTTATATTTGTTTGTATCTAAGAAAAAAATAACACTAAACAGTATAAAAGTACTAGTTGTATTGTACATTATTCTGTGTGGTATTATGTGCTTTTTTCAAGAGAAGTTAATATTCTTTCCTGAAAAATTAGAACAGAATTATAAGTTCAAATATGAAGACCATTTTAATGAATTAAGTTTTAAATTATCTGACGGGAAGTTATTAAATGGGTTACTGTTCAAAGTAGACAATTCAAAAGGGTTAATTTTTTATTTACATGGAAATGCTGGTTCATTAAGTACTTGGGGATATGTAGCAAAACGATATACTGAATTAAATTATGATGTTTTTATTTTGGATTATAGAGGTTTTGGTAAAAGTGAAGGTATAATAAATAGTGAGACTCAATTATTTGAAGATAATCAATTGGTGTTTGATGAATTGAAGAAACAATACAATGAAGACAAAATTATAATTCTTGGGCATTCAATTGGAACTGGTTTGGCCTCAAAATTAGCTTCTGAAAATAACTCTAAGCAATTAATTTTACTATCTCCGTATTATAATTTAACGGATATGGTGCGTCAAAAGTATTCATTCATTCCAACTGTGCTTTTAAAATATAAATTTGCAACAAATGAGTATTTAAAAGAATGCGAAATGCCTATCACTATTTTTCATGGAAATAGTGATGAGGTTATTCCTTATGAATCTTCTCTAAAGTTAAAAA
>Ga0256824_10000201_pt1 | contig 21647 bp, 22 predicted proteins | sample CV67metaG_FD_191570 | JGI IMG/M metagenome (GOLD analysis project Ga0256824, IMG submission 191570) | Hydrothermal vent microbial communities from East Pacific Rise, Pacific Ocean - CV67 | ecosystem: Environmental > Aquatic > Marine > Hydrothermal vents | place: Pacific Ocean: East Pacific Rise...
TTATACGAGTCATGTTAGATTCTGAATGAGTAGAAGCTTCGTATGCTACTTTAGAAGTTTCATAAACTTCAAGAGAGTATTTTTTGAGTTCTTTTAAAAATACTCCTGCTTTAAACATAAACATACCACTGTTCCAATAGTAGTTTCCTGCTTTTAGGTAAGCAGTAGCAGTGTCAAAGTCCGGTTTTTCATGAAAAGCTTTAACAGAGTTATTTTCTCCTGATTCAATGTAACCAAATCCTGTTTCTGCAAAAGATGGGGTTATTCCAAATGTTACAAGATTATCTTCTTCTGCTAACTCTTGAGCATCTTCTAAAACTTTTGCATACTCTATCTCATCTTTTATAAGGTGATCAGATGGAGTAACTAAAACTAGCTCATTAGGGTCTAGTGCCATACATGCTAAAGCTATTGCTGGAGCAGTATTTCGTCCCACTGGTTCTAAGAGGTACTTAGCTCCGTCATTTTGAATCTCATTCATCTCTTCTAATTGATCTAGAGCCAAGAAGTACTGCTCAGTATTAGAAACTATAAACTGAGATGTACAGACTTTTGAGTTTCTCTCTACTGTAAGTTGAAAAAGAGATTTGTTTTCAAAGAGTTTAACAAACTGTTTTGGCATAAGGGTACGGCTGATTGGCCAGAGTCTAGTTCCACTACCTCCGCATAAAATTATGTTAGTCATTTTTATCTCCTTGAAAATAATCTTTTGTGTACTTGTGTACATCATTTCTTTTTAAAAGTTCTTCTTTACTAAACCATCGGTATGACTCATGTTGATTGTTTAGCTTTAGTTCTTCATCTGTCATTATTTTGTGTGCTAAAACTATATAGTGAGTAGTGAATGCATTGTTAAAAACATTGTTTTCATAAAAGTGTTCATAAAGCCCATAAAAACTAGACTCATTTCGGACTAAGTCTAGTCCTATCTCCTCTCGAAGAGTTCTACTAAATGCATTGTCAAGTGTTTCATCTTTAAAAACTCGTCCACCTGGAACAAACCAAAAACTTTTTGCTGGTTCATTTACACGTTTTCCTAAAAGAACTTTGCCTTCACTGTTTTCTACGATTAAGTCAATAGAGATAAGTGGTGTATTTTCTACAACAGAAGAAAAAAGCTCTCTACTTAAAAACATTAGCTTTTTAAATACCACTCATAAACTGTTTTTATCCCCTCTTCAAGCTCAACAGTATGTTTCCACCCTAAAGAGTGAAGTTTACTAGGGTCTGTTAGTTTTACCATGGTTCCATCTGGTTTAGTGTCATTAAAGTAGAGTTCACCTTCGTAGCCAACTATTTTCTGTATAGTCTGTGCTAACTCTTTTATACTTATGTCTACTCCAGTACCTATATTTATGTGAGTATTTCGTATCTCTTTAGTATCATTTTCGTAAGTATCTTTAAAGTCTCTGTTTTCTAGTATGAAGACACAGGCATCTGCCATATCTTCTGAGTAAAGAAACTCTCGTCTAGGTTTACCACTTCCCCAGATTTCTACTTGAGGAGTATTGTTTAGTTTTGCTTCATGCATCTTTCTTAGAAGTGCTGGAAGTACATGAGACTTCTCTAGGTCAAAGTTGTCGTTTGGTCCGTAGAGGTTTGTTGGCATTACACTTATGAAGTTAGTGTTGTATTGTAGGTTATAAGACTCACACATCTTTATACCTGCTATTTTAGCTATGGCATAAGGCTCATTTGTGTACTCTAGAGTGTCTGTAAGTAGACAGTCCTCTGGCATAGGTTGTGGAGCATTCTTAGGGTATATACAAGTACTTCCTAAGAAGAGTAGTTTTTCTACTTTGTTAAGGTAACTTTGGTGGATTACATTGTTCTGAATCTGTAAGTTCTCATAGATGAAGTCTGCTCTGTAAGTGTTGTTGGCAACTATACCACCTACTTTAGCAGCAGCGAGTATGACATACTCTGGTTTTTCTACTTGGAAAAACTTAGCTACTGCGTTAGAGTCTAGTAAGTCTAGTTCTTTATGAGTACGGTATACTAAGTTAGTATAGCCTTTAGACTCTAGGTTCTTGACTATTGCAGAACCTACTAAGCCTCTATGTCCAGCTATGTATATTTTACTTGTTTTTTGCATTACTTTTCTCTTTATTAAATCTATTTATATAATCAACAGAACCGTGGTATATTCTGACGATAAATATTTCATCTAAATTATCATCTACTTTATAAATAATTATATGACTTTCGTAAACTAGTATTCGACATTCTCTTTTTATGAGCCTAACTTTACACTCAACTCCCATGTATGGGTTCGATCTTAAAAGTTCTATCTTATCTTCATATTTTTTCAAATAATGTAGTGCATTAGTTACACTCTCATGTGCTATATATTCTATGGCAGTATTTAAATCAACTTCAGCTTGATTTGAATACTTAATATTATGCATATTTACTTTTTATGTCACTAATTATCTCTTTGTGAGATTTATTATTTATTCCAGAGTTTAGACCTATATCAATCTCAGATTCTAAATGAGACCAATCATCATTTATTTTTTTTTCTTCTACTATTTTTACTTCATTTGCAGGTAAATTACTTAAAAAGTATATAACTTTATCAAAGACACTATCTTCGATATCCAACCTTATACTATGCATAAAAACTCCTCATCCCAATTTAAATACAATTATATCTAAAACATAGTCACTCTAAACTAGATTCTGAATCAAGTCCAGAATGACGGAAGCTCAAAAATAGTTTACTCGAAATAACTCAAAGTTTTGTATCCACCATCTTGAAGGTAAACATCTTTAGTCATAAGTTTTAAGTCACTTTGCATCATGTCATTTACTAACTCTTCTAGTTTGTACTCTCTACTCCAGCCTAGTTTAGTCTCTGCTTTAGTTGGGTCACCTAGAAGAAGGTCTACTTCTGTTGGTCTGAAGTACTTAGGGTCTACTGAAACCACGTTAGTACCTATTTTTACTTGGTACTCTGGGTTAGAACAACTTACTACATAAGCCTTCTCTTCTTTACCTTTACCTTTAAACTCTAGCTCTATGCCTGCATATTTAAATGCCATTCTTACGAAGTCTCTTACAGTAGTAGTCTCACCTGTAGCGATAACCCAGTCTTCTGGCTCATCTGCTTGGAGGATTAACCACATCATCTGAACGTAGTCTTTTGCATGTCCCCAGTCACGTTTAGCATCTAAGTTACCTAGGTAGAGTTTTTCTTGTAGACCTAGTGCTATTTTAGAAGCTGCACGAGTAATTTTTCTTGTTACAAATGTTTCACCACGAACTGGAGACTCATGGTTAAAGAGGATTCCATTACATGCAAACATACCGTAAGCTTCTCTATAGTTTACAGTTATCCAGTAAGCATACATTTTTGCTACTGCATAAGGTGAACGTGGGTAAAAAGGAGTTGTTTCACTTTGAGGTGTCTCTTGTACTTTTCCGTAGAGTTCAGATGTACTCGCTTGGTAGATTTTAGTCTTTTTAGAGAGTCCTAAAAGTTTAACAGCTTCAAGAATTCTAAGTGTTCCTGTTCCATCTGCATTGGCTACATACTCTGGTGTCTCAAAGCTTACTGCAACGTGGCTCATTGCTGCAAGGTTGTAGATCTCATCTGGTTGAGTCTCTTGGATAATACGAGTAAGGTTCATAGAGTCAGTCATATCACCATAATGTAAAATTAGGTTTCTGTCTTCTACATGTGGATCTTGGTAAAGGTGGTCAATACGGTCAGTGTTAAAAAGTGAAGTACGACGTTTGATACCGTGGACGATGTAATCCTTTTTTAGTAAAAATTCTGCTAGGTAAGAACCATCTTGGCCTGTTATTCCTGTTATTAGGGCTACTTTTTTTTCTGACATATATTTCCTTTGTTGTAAATAATTAAATTGTGCGGTATTTTATCTAAAAATACTTTAGGCATAACTAAAACTACTTCGCACCACTTCTATTTAACACAACACTAATGGTTTTTATAAATATTACAAAATCCATCCATAGGGACCAGTTATATACATACCATTTATCCATGTTAATTCTGTCTTCAAAGGTAAGTTCATTTCTTCCACTTACTTGCCAAAGACCAGTAATACCTGGCTTTACTTTTAAAATAACACCTGCATTAGTAGTACCTACTTTCTCTTTTTCTGTAACCATGTATGGTCTTGGTCCCACAAAGTTCATTTGACCTTTTAGGACATTGAAAATCTGTGCTAACTCATCAGCAGAAGTGTTTCTTAGTATTTTACCAATTTTGGTGATTCTTGGGTCGTTCTCATACTTACAGTAGACTTCGTAGTTCTCTACTTCTTTGGGATGTTCTTTTAAATACTCTTGAAGTATTTCATCTCCATTTATATGCATTGTTCTAAATTTATAGACTAAAAAAACTTCACCATCAATGCCTAGTCTCTCTTGCATAAAAAATACAGCTCCTTTAGAGTCCCGTTTTACAAGTAGGGCTATAAGTCCAATTATTGGTAAGAGTAGCGGCAGTAAAATAACAGCTAATATGTAGTTATAGACTATGTTTATAAACATTCGGTACTGACTATTTAGCTTATTTTGGAGAACAATCAAACTAGTTTGACTATTATTTAACTCAAACATATCAGTACTACTAAAGAGGTAGTTGTTAAATACTGGAACAAACATAACTTTGTTTTTTGAACTTATTTCATCCTCAAGTTGTTTTTTTATACTCTTTATATCACTTTCTTGAGAGTTTATAAATACTATTGAAGCTTCTTCTCTACTAGATTTTATATATCCTATATAAGGGTTATTGAAAATTTCATCTTCTATTTTTGAATCACTATTTAAAACTTTTACTCCAAGTTTCCACATACCTATACTAAAAAGTTTTTTCTTCACTGCTATCTTAATAATAGGAATAAGAAAAGCCATAAATATAAATGAAATTATGATAACAGATCTAGAATAAGTACCATCTTTAGTAAGTGCTAAATAAGCGAATACTACGATAAAACTTAAAAATAAGCCTTTTGTAATCAACCTTAACTCATGCCAAAAATCAAATCTATGTGTATACATCCCTTCATAGAAAAATACAAAAGGTATAATCATATAAAAGATATAAAGTCCATAAGTGGCATTTAAAAAAGAATGAGTAGAAAAACCCACTGTAATATTTAAAATATTTGCAAAAATAAATCCTAAAACTAAAGACAAAAATATACTAAATATATCAGATACTAGTAAGATAAGTTTCGATTTTATTTCTCTAGCATAGTCACTTTTTCTTTTATTTTTTATCACTAAGGCCCTTTATTTAATATTTCTTATTAATACTGATATTTGATACTTGTACAATAATAGGATATTATTGTGTTGTTTTAAATGAAATAAAATTTTTGTACAATTCTACCTAAAAAATGCTAAAATATAACAAATTGTTTATATAGGATGATATTATACAAAAAAAATCTGTTGAAATTATATTGATTATTGAATGCTGCAAAACAAATATGAGTAATAAAGACATAGAAGAAAATATAATAAAAATTAAGGATTGGAATCAGTTTATAAATCTTGCATATTCACATGGAGTTTTACCGTTAGTAAATCGTGCTTTAAAAAAATATGATTCCCTTATTCCAAAAAAAATATTAAAAAAAATTCAATATTTAAATATGCAAATTGTCAAACAAAATATGCTGATGACGGCAGAACTGATTAAAGTAATAAAACTTTTAGAGATAAACGATATAAAAGTTATTCCCTTTAAAGGTCCTGTACTTTCTAAACTAGCTTATGGTGATATTACTCTTAGGCAATATGTTGACTTAGATATTTTAGTAGAAAAAAAAGAATTAAATAGAATAGTAGAAATTTTGAAGAATACAATTTATTCTAAATTGAAGAGTGAAACAGATTTTGAGCATATGTTTTTTGACTTATCTCATGATTTTAGTTTATTAAGTCATAATAATATTAAATTTGAATTTCACTGGAGACTACTTAATGATAATTTTTTAACAAATTTGAATTATATTGATATCCTAAAAAAACCAATATCCATTAAATTGCATAATTATGAATTTACAACATTTTCTAAGGAAATTTATTTAGTATATCTTTCAGTTCATGGGACTAAACACAATTGGGAAAGATTAGAATGGTTATTAGATATCGTTTATTTAATAAAATCCAATTTATTAGATTGGGAAGAATGCTACAGATTAATGAAAATAAGTAACTGTGAAAATATCGTATTGACTATATTAAAGCTTTCTGATGATTTATTTGAACTTAATTTAAATGATAATTTATTAAAAAAAATCAATAATAAAAAAATTATCAAATATTCAAGTAGATTAAAAAAAGAAATTTTTAATAATTTTTTTAATGTGATCTTAGATAATGAACAAAAAGCAACTTTACTTCAGTTTGAATTAATAGAAGGTTTAAAAAATAAATTTTTATTTATATTTTCAAGGTTTGAACCAAATAAGTCGGAGTTTAATTTTGTTAGATTGCCCAAATATTTAAGTTTTATTTATTACATAATAAGATTTATAAATATTCTAAACAACATTTTTAAAAAGATAAATTTCAACGAGAGTGTAAAATAAACTGTGTATAATGGCCTGAATATTTAAGACAGAGATTCAGGCCATTATATGAAGAGTAGGTTTATGACTATAATAATGATAGACCTTATTCAAATTTAGGAATTGAATATTTGGATAAGTATCATTTAGAGATGAATTATTCCGTTTAAACTAGTTCGGTTTAAGGGGAGGCTTACACTCTCCAATTTCTATATTAATTCAATAATTTTTCTATTAAATTGGTCTAAAACTTTAGTTGATGAAAATTTATCTATAATATATTTTCTAGCATTATGACCTGTATCAACTTTATAGGGTGAGTTTTTTTGTATTTTTAAAATATATTCAACACACTCGTCATATTGTAAACTATCAAAATACTTTCCACCTTTTGACTCTTTAAATACTTTGGCCACTTCAGAAGTGAGATTTCCAGTAACTAATGAGGGTGTAGCACTAGCCATCATTCCTAAAAGCTTAGAGGGCATAACCGTATCTACAACATCATTTTTTTGAAACAGTATATGTAGGTCAGCACTACATAAAAGATCTGGTAGACTTTCATAGACAATAGGATCATAGTGTTTTATATTTTTATACTCTCTTGTTTGTTCAACCAGCCAATCTTTTTTTGCACCAGCTCCCACTACAACAAACTCTATCAAATCATTATTCTCAAAGTGCTTAATCACTTTGATGAAAAAATCCCAATCTTGTTTAGCTCCAATATTCCCAGAATATAAAATTTTAAACCTATCAGATTTTAAATGATTATGTTGCTTACTAACTTCTGGGTTTATGAAATCTTCATCTACCCAGTTAGGGAAAAAATAACTTTTTGTACTTGTCTTAGTCTGTAGCTTTTCGATCATTCCGTAGCTAATGGTACTTACTAAGTCTGACTTATTAAGTAGTTTTTTTTCGATCCAGAATAAGCCTTTAAAAACTTTAGCTTTTGTCCCTTTTTGATCTCCTGCAAGACCTGACTCAATTGCCGCATCAAACTCAAAATCTTGTATATGAACCCATACCTTCGCACCTCTAAGTTTTGCTAAAATCAGTCCAAGTAAAACAGAAGTAGTAAAAGGTACTACACATATAACCAAGTCACATTTTTTAATTTGAAACAGATTGAAAAAACTACCAAATGTAAAATCAACTAGATGAAGAATTCTATTTTTAAAGCTTGGGATTTTAGGTACATACTGTTTATATCTGTATATATTTATATCGTCTTTTTTTTCTTTTAAAAAAGTAGATTTATTTTGATACTCTTCTCTAATTTTCCATTCAGGATAGTAAGGAAAACCTGTCACTACATCAACTTTATAACCTTGAGTAGATAAATATTCTGCCATTTGAGTACTATATAGACCTATTGCACTATCTTCTGGATAAAAGTTGATACCAATAAGAGTAATATTATTTTTCATAGGTTCTATCTTTTATAACTTTAGCAGGGTTTCCCATACACACTTTAGCTACAGGTAAATCTTTATAAACACTACTTCTCGTACCAACTACTGTTCCTTTTCCGATTGTTACTCCAGGAGCAACAAAGACATCCGTTCCTAACCAACATTCGTCTTCTATAGTTACTTTTTTAGACCATATAGGGAAATCTTTTTTTGTGTAATCATGCGATGCTGTACACAAATAAGACTTTTGAGACACTACAGCATTGGCTCCTATATTAATATCTCCTAAACTATACAACACAACATCATCACCAATCCAACTAAAATTACCAATAGTAACCTTCCACGGATAAGTAATAGTTACACTAGGTCTTATAATAACCCCTTCCCCAATTTTTGCACCAAAAACTCTAAGTAAAAATCTTCTCCAACCATACATAAACTGAGGGGAAAGTTTAAAAAAGAAGAAGTCAACCATCCACCAAAGCTGGACTACAATTCCTGAGCGACCTCTAAAGTTATTTGGTAGTTTAAATATATTTAATTTTTGCATTAGACTGTACCTCTATATAAAATTATAAATATATTCTTTATTTTATGATATTCTATCTGTTCTTCTTTTGTCATTCTATAATACTTTATTTCTTAAATACTTCAAGAAATAAGATAACAACCTAAATATAATATTTAAGTTAAAAATTTCTTTTTGTATGTTAAATGCATCTTTGTATAAAAGTGGCAAGTTATTTCTAGACAATCCGTTATACTCAAATATAGATATAGTTTTATCTACTATTAAATAGTTTTTATTTTTAATACAATTTGTTTTTTTAATCAATTTAGATGTAAAGTGGTAATCACTAGAAACATTATAAGTGAGATTATATCTTTGTTTATCAATTAGTGATCGCTTATAAAAAATAGCTTGATGAGAAGTAGGCAAAGAGTGATAAATATATAAGATTGGTTTAGCTTTAACTAAAGAAAGTGACCCATTGTTTGTTTCTCTATAATAGTTACCATATATTAAAGCAGGGGATATAGATAGATTGTCAAATATTGATGATAATACATTATCACTATTAAACTCATCTCCTGCATTAAGAAAAATTATGTAATCACCTTTTGAACATTCAATACCTTTATTCATTGCATCGTAAATACCATTATCTTTTTCTGATGTTATAGTAATATTTATATTACTCTCTACACTCCGAGTAATACTATTAATATATTCAACCGTATTATCTTTAGATGCACCATCAATAATAATCCAATTTATATTTTTATATTTTTGCTTCACAATACTTTCTGTAGTTTTTACTAAACCTTCATGATTATTGTATGTAATAGTTACAATATCAATTATTAACATAGACTTCCTTTTCTTTTAAATTCATGACTTCAGATACTTTTAATATATATATAGGAAATATTATTAGCGAAAAAACAACATCTATTGAGAAAATTGCTCCATTTGCATTGAGCATTAATAAATAAAATATAATAAATATTTTCAGATTAATATTTCGAGTTTTTATAAAAATTGAAAGTATATATAAAAAATATAATATACTTAATATTCCAAAATAATATATATATACATATATTCCATTATCCAAACCCGTACCATGCCAACCTCTTCCTCTAAAAACAAAATAGTTTCTAAAATTATCTTCAATACTTCCAAATGGAAAACCACTAATTAATTCATATAAATGATTTTTAAAAAATACTATGGGAGCGATAAGTCTCCAATAACCAGAAGAATGTGTATCTGAGAATTCATTTAATCTATATAGTTCAATATTTCCAATAACAGTTAAAAATAAAATTATTGAAAAAATCATAAAAAAATATTTATTTGATGTTTTAAGGTTTGAAAAAATAATATATAATACTAAAGATAAGAGAACTACAAATCCAAACATGGATTGTGCTAAAAATATCACTCCAAAGGTAATGAATATATTAGTTAATTTAAGTTTCTCTTCTAAAATAAATCTCGTAAAAAATAGTACTAAACTTATTAATGCTAAAAAGCTAGGTTCTAAGAAAAAACCTACAGCACGTGCTTCTGCATGTCCATTAGGATTATAAATGTGATGGAACTGAAAGATACCCCATGGATTGTAAAGTAAAGTTTCTCCAAAAAACTTATACAGAAGTATCTGAAACAAAGCATAGGTCAATATTAAACCTTGTAAAAAAACAATTGTTTTGTAGATTTTTTGATAGTTTATAGTTTCTTTTAAATTATAATTTAAGACAAGAAAAATTATTAAAATAGCTTGTATATATGTGGCATATGTTTTAATAAATTCTAAGTTTAATTCAATATTTATTAATGGAATTACTAAAAGAATCGAAAAAGTCGTTATTAATTTTGTATCAAATTGTAAATTTATTTTATAATTAGAATATAGCCAATAATATACTAATAGATTTAAAAAAGTCACCTCGTAACCTATTACTTTAAAGATTGTAAAGTGCATAAATATAAATATAAATAAAATACTATAATTAATCATTTAACTCCTTAATCGACATCATAATTAATATTTTTTCTTTAATATTTTCTTTTTATAAAAAGTAACAATAGGAATTAATATTTTAAAATACTTCTTTATATATTCCTTAAATAATCTATATAAACCATAATTGGAGCCTTTAACATCGACTCTTGGAATCATCCAATCATGTCCATAAATTTTTTCTAATAATTCTTTTGGATTATTCGGAATTTGAAATTTAACACCTAAAAAATATATATCAATTAACTTTTCTAAATATTTTGATTCTATAACTAAACCATTACTTATTCTTTGCCCAAAAATATTCTTTTTAAAAAAATATATATCAATATATTCACCATCTCTCATAAAGGATAATAAGTCAACATCGATATCATCCCTTGCTACAACTAAACCATACTTCTTCAATTCAAAAAGTATATCGATTATCTGATCCTTATATTCATGTAATACAAAGACATCAGTATCTTCATCATGTTCTATAAAATTATTTTCTCTCACTGCACCAAGTAATGTGCCATATAAAAGACCAAAAGGAATATTGGCATTATTTAAACATTTTCTAAAAAGGAGTAAATTTTCCTTAGAAATTTCTATATCTATTTTTTTTGTCCCTAAAATAAACTCTTTTTCCTCATATTTATATATTCCATTACTCGTTTCTATTGACTTCATCTATTCATCCTATTAACTTAAAAAATTTAATCCAATATGGTTATATTATATATGTCTATCTGTATTTATATTTTACTTTATAAACTTTCAACTCACTGCTAAATCTATGTTTTCTGGAATTGTTTTCCAATTTTCTATATATATTCTTATTATATTATTCCAAGTCTTTTTTTAATTGTTCTAATATTTCAAAAGCATTTAGAATATCTTCTTTAGGAATTGATAAAAAATTTGTTAGCGATTTTTTTAATTTTGTAGTTGAAATATTTTCAGTTCTTTTTAAGTATATAACTGTACAGTAATCTGATAAAAAGTTAAATTTTCCTTCCCAGTCATCACCCATGACAAAAGTATGAACATTATACCTTTCTATATCTCTCACTTTTTGTTCCCAATCATTCTCAGCAATAACCATATCTACACATTTGATATTTTGAACTATTTCCGATCTTTGTATGTATGGAATCAGTACCTTTTTACCTTTTAGTTTATTAAACTCATCTGTTGAAACAGCAACAATCAATTTATCTCCAAGTTTAGAAATTCTTTGAAGTAATTTTAAATGACCTATATGAAACATATCAAATGTTCCATATGTAATAATAACTTTTTCTTTTTTGTTCAAATTTTTTTCCTTGAATATAATTTTGTTTTATATATGTAGTAAGTTCTAAATAATAAACCAACCACTGAATAAAACACTAAAGATGAAGCTACAAAATAAATATTTTTAAAAATAAATGCAGCAATAAATATATATATTACATATATAAAAGATGTGTAAATTAAACTATTGTTAGCTTCTTTGATATATCCAAATGCCGCTAGTAGTGGATAACCAACTAAAGCACTAGCAATTCCAAAAAGTGAACCACTAAATACTATTATAAATATTTTTGATAATATTTCATTCTGAATATTAAACACCATTAGAAGTAAAAACTCATTAAAATATATCGTAGGGATTAAAATAATGATTGAAACACTTACTACTAAAATAAATATTTTTTTAAAAAAAACAATGTTTTTAGTTCTACTCATATAAGGGTAAATTGTTTGCGAAACTATGCCACCTAAACTCATAAAAGCATAAAATAATTTTTCTACCATAGAATAGTATCCAACAATAATATTTCCAAAATAGAGGCCAATAATAGTTGTAGCAAAATACCGACTTCCATTATTAGCTACTCGTGATAAAAAGAAATGATAACTATCTTTTATCTGAGCTATCATAATTTGCTTATTTGGAATTATAATTTTAACATTAAATAGTTTAAAAACTAACCATAATGAATACAATCCACCAAAAATTTCTCCAAGTGAATTTAAAAGAGGTACATATATGTAATCATCTGTATTTTTTACAAGTACAAAGATTAAGACAGTAAATGCAATTTTTGATACAAGATTTATGTAAGTTATATACTTCATTCTCTCCATTCCCTGAAAAAACCATGAAGGAAAAACCACATTTCCAATAACTATGCCAAATGTCACATAGTAGAGCATAGCATGCTCTGAAAATATATCAACTGAAAAAATCAAGATTGAAAGAATAGTAATTGAGATAATCGCCATGATAGTTTTTATAATCATTACAGATGCAAAAATTTCTGATAACTTGTCTAAGTTATCTCTATTTAACGATACTTCACGTGTTGCAGATAGTTCAAAGCCAAAGCTTACTAAGATATTGAAATACATTACAATAGCGAGCGAGAAGTTAACTAAACCAAAATTTTCTACTCCTAGAACCCGTACTAAATATGGTAATGTGATAAGCGGTAAAACCATATTTAGACCTTGTAATGCTGATAATGAAAAAAAGTTAGACAATAATCTTTTTTTATCTTCTTCCAATTTTTCTCCACTAAGTGTTTAATATTTGATTTTCAGAATAGAATCATACCGAAAAACTAGTTGTAACAATATTAATTATTAATATTTAATCTATATTCGCTACAATTACAAAAAAAAATCATAGATAAACAAAAATGCTTAAAAAATGCTTATTTCCGGGGCTATTTGTCAACCGCGGAAGGGTGAAGAGATTCAGATAACAGATGCACTTCTTACTCAAGCTAAAGAGGGAATGGTTCTAGCTTATAAGTTTCAAGGTAAACGTTTTGATTGTGGAAGTGTTGATGGGTTTGTTGAAGCAACAAACTACTTCTACAATAAAGCTAAATAATTTTTACTAAGCCTTTCTCTTCTAAGGCTTTTAAAAATACTAACAAATCTCTTTCTATAGTTAATTCATTTGCAGAAAAATGTTCCGAAAGTTCTTGTACTATAACATTCAAGTCTTGCTCTTCTTCTAAAAAATGGTAAAAAATACTTCCAATCTCATCTAGTGAAAAGTACTCTTGTGTACTTGTATCTAACAAAATAGTCTCTTCATCTACTTCTTGCACAAAAACTGTCTCTAGTAAAACTACTTTACTCTCTAAATTCATCTCTTTTCACCTCTTTAGTATGTTGTATTATTTTTGAGTAGACTTCGCTAAGTCTCTTTAAGTCTTTTGGAATCTGTATCTGAAACACAGGAGTAGAATTTGCTAGTTTGGTTATGTATGCAAACCTCTCTTTAAGTAAAAAAGGTAAGCCTATCTCTGTTCCACGGATGAGAAGACTTAACTTTTCAACACCTTTAAGTTCTGTGAGTTTCACTTCATCATATTCCTCATCAACATCTAACATATATATAATATCTAGGTTTGTTACAGCCTCTTCAAAGTTCTCTACTTTTAAGCCTAAGTCTTCAAACTTTCTATAAGGACGATGATAAGGGTAAGATGAAACAAGTTTAAAATTACCTTCTTCTTCAAAGGTTCCAACTTTATCATCTGAGACTAGAGTGTGTCCTTTTTGAATAAAATAGTTTGTAATTGTCGATTTTCCACCCATAGAGTCAGCCATAAATAAAATGGTTTTATTTTCAATCTTTACTGCACCTGCATGTAAAAAATAGTATTTGTTCGTTATAGTAAAAAAGATGGGGAGGAGGGTATGGGCCAACCAGTAATCTAAAAGTTTTTGATTACCTTCTTTGTGAAATTGATAAAAAATTTTATTAGTTTTTGTAAAGCATTGAAAAGAAACAACATCTTTCACTCTAAATATAAAAGAGTTGGTGTTTAGACAGAGTGATATTTCTCTATTTTGATTATTATCAAACTTATAAATCTTTTGACATCCATAACTCTTAATTATATTTTTTTTAGATAAAAAAATATGATTACTGCTGTCTAAAAGTTTTAAAGGTAGTAAGTTACTTATAGTATAGTTATATAATTGCATTAACCTTTAGTTTGAACCGAAACCACCATTAGTGTTACCAGAATTATCATTATTATTGCTACTTGAACCAAAAGGAGTAACTGTAATTTTGCTGTTAGCAGTACCAGAAACAGATGCCGGAGCGACTAAAGTACCCAGAACTAAAATGGCTGGAGCTTTATATGCAACTTTTTTTAAGAACTCTCTTCTTTTGTTATTTTCCATAGTATATACCTTTTATCTGAAAATTATAAGGTAATTATAGCACAAGTTTATAAAATATTCAATAACATTTAATCATTTTTTTGTTAAAATCATTTAATTATAATTAAAGGACTATACTATTAAAAACTTATTTACCACAGTGGTCACAATGGTACCACTTATTTTACTTTTAGGTTGTAGTGTTAAAGACGATAGGCTTTTTCAGTATGAAGGTTCAAAAAATAAAGAGCTATTTAGTATCTCGGATGAGCAATATGAACAAGAAGAGGCCTCTTTTGAGTACAAAATTGTACCAAATGACAGGTTGTTAGTAACGGTGTATGTACAGTCTGCAGCAGGCTCGCAACAGATGAACTCTATCTTAGCAAGTCGAGATACGACAGGAAGTAATACAAAGGCTCAAGATAGTGTTGGTCTTCTTGTAACCCAAAAAGGAACAATTCGTCTTCCTCTTATAAACTCAGTGAAGGTTGTCGGACTTACTGAAGATGAAGCTTCCGAAGTTCTTATTACTGAGTATAAAAAATACATTCGTAGTCCTTATGTTACAGTTGAAATAACAAATCAACGTGTTGTAGTGATAGGTGAAGTGAAAAAACCAGGTATCGTTCCCATCGTAAATGGTACAATGAACCTCATAGAAGTCATATCTCGTAGTGGGTACTTAACACCGCTTGCTTCGCGTACAAATATTCAAATAATTCGTGGTAACTTAAGACATCCAGAGGTTAGAAAAATAGACCTAACAGATGGTAAAAGTTTAGTAAGTTCAAGCTTACTACTTAAACCTAACGATATTGTATATATTCAAGCAAGACAGATGGATGGTTATAACAAAGCATTTAAGGAGATTGTGCCATTTTTTGCAACAATTTCAGCGATGCTAAGACCATTTGTACAAGTACATGTACTTCAAGGAGATGTTTATCAAAACCCTACACAATAATAATATACATAATGATGAGATTGACCTAAAAGAAGTTTTTAGAACTATATTAAGATATAAAATATCTATAGTCCTTATTACCCTAGTGTTTCTTTTAGGAAGTTCTATTTTTGCTTACTATAAGCCAAATATATATGATGCACATGCTTCAATACGAATTGTTGAAGATGACAATGGTCGTGTTGGTTCTGCTGACTTTATGTTAAAAGCTTTTGGTGGAAGTACTATAAACATAGATAATGAAATAGCACTTATTAACTCAAGATCTATAATGCAAAAAGCACTTGAATCACTTGATTTAACTACCGAGTATTTTAGTTACAATAAGCTACACAAAAAAATAGAGTTTTATAAAGATTCACCATTTATAGTAGCTACTAAAATAGTTGAAAATACAGTATATGGAAAAAAGTTTATTGTTAAACCTATAGATGATGAAAAGTTTCATCTCATAATAGAACCAGCCTCTAAATACAGCCTAAAATCTGTTTTAGTTAGTTTGGGTTTTCAAACTCTTACTGAGCAAGAGAAGATTTTTTACAAAGGTGTACACTCTTATAACAAAGAGATTAGTACTGCCTGGTTTACACTTACAATTAATAAACTTGAAAAACTTGAAAATGAAGAATATGGATTTAGTTTTATTCCTAAGAATTCTTTATATAATTTTTATGCTTCAGGCCTTTCTATATCTCAGGCGTCAGAGTTTTCGTCTGTACTAATCCTTAATTATCAAGATACAATTTCTTTACGATCCAAAGAGATTGTAAATGCTATTAGCCAAACTTTTATAAGTAATGGAGTGGAAGAAAAGACAGAAGTTGCTGAGCTTACATTAAGTTTTATTGATTCGCAATTAGATACTATTAACACTCAGTTGTCAACTTCAGAGAAAAACCTTAAAAACTATAAGATGAAGAATGATGTAGTGAATCTACAAGGGAAGGTGGCACTTGCAACAGAAAAGGTTGCTGAGTATGAGTCTCAAGCATTAGAGTTGCAGACAGAAATCAATATTATGAGCAATATGCAGAGATTTATGAGCCAAAATCAAAATCTTGATGGACTTACAATAGGTACTATTAATTTTACAGATAGAAACCTTGCACAACTTGTAACAAATTTGCAAACACTTACGAAAACAAAAGAGAACCTTTTAGTGGATTACACAGACCTTCACCCAGAAGTACAAAAAATATCTAAAAATATAGCTTCAATGAGAAGGTCCATTAAACAGACTCTTAACAATAGTTTAAACCAACTTAAACAAAGAAAAAGAGACTTAGGTAGAATGGTTGCTAAATATAACAGATCGTTGAGAGCTTTACCAACCCAAGAAAAAGCACTTGCTGAGCTTTCTCGTCCACTCAAAGTAAATCAGAAAATCTATGAGTACCTTTTACAAAAGAAAGCAGAAACTGCAATTCTAAAATCTTCAACAATTTCAAATGCAAAAATCTTAGATGCTGCACGAGAAAACTCTAAACCAGTGAAACCAAAGAGAAAGCTCATTGTTATTGTTGGACTCATTTTAGGTCTTATAGTAGGAATTGCTCTTGCATTTTTAAGAGAATTTTTGATTTATACTATTCAAAATGCAGATGAAATAGAAAAAATTACGTCTCTGCCTGTATATGGTGTCATTCCACTTAACAAAGATAAAATGACAAAAAATATTTATACTGAAGCATTTAGAAATATTCGTACGAACCTACAGTTTCTACCAGGGAATGAAAAAAATAAAGTTATCTCAATAACTTCATCTGTTTCGGGTGAAGGAAAAACGACTATAACTGCTGCATTAGCGGAGGTTTTAGCACGTGGAGATAAGAAAGTCCTTATGCTTGATTTAGATATGCGTAAAGCCTCTTTACATCAGCTCTTTCAAGTGGAAAACAATATTGGTATGTCTAACTACTTAACTATGCAAAACTCACTAGAAGAAGTTATAAAAGAGACAGATATTTATGGTCTTGAAATTATTACAACTGGTCCCTTACCACCAAATCCTGCTGAACTTATTTTATCTGAAATGTTTACAAAACTTTTAGATACTTTAAAAGAAAAATATGATTACATTGTTATAGATACTCCTCCCGCTGGACTTGTGACGGATGCGATGATTATTATGAATTACTCAGATATATCATTTGCTGTTGTGAGAGCTAAGTATACAAGAAAAGAATTTGTGAAAAATATAGATAAAATGGCAAAAGAACATTCTCAAAATAGGATGGGAATTATTTTAAACGGAACACTCATAGGCTCTGAATATGGTTACGGATATGGTGCAAGTTATGCTTATGGTTATGGTAATGCTCAATACTATAAAGACAGAGGATAGGGAGCAAGACTATGCTAACTGATGAGAAAAAAGAGCTTCTTCAAAAAATGATTCCCAAAGCTGTTTTAAAAGCAGTAACAGGAGCTTCAAAGCACAGCATTATTAAAAGAGAGTTTGGACAAGATATTATACCTATCTATAGCTATCCATTTCGAATAGGTCGTGAAGCAAGGGTACAATATGTTGATGGTGAAGTGATTCTTCAAGAGCGACATAAACTTAGCGGGAAAGAACCTAACAATGATCTATACCTATTTGATAGTGGAGAGTTGTTACAGATTTCTAGAGAGCATTGTAGTGTTATTCATACATCAGATAATAAATTTTTATTACAAGATAGAGGAAGTGCTTGTGGGAGTAGGGTGAACCAGTTTACTGTAGGTGGAGATGACAATAATGGTCTACTTCCTTTGCAAGATGGTGATATTATAACTTTGGGTTCAAAAGAATCGGAGTATAAATTTAAGTTTATTCTTCTCGATATTGAATATATTTAGAGGTAGTCATTCTTTATGTTATTTTGTTTCATGGTTTTTGTATAGATTGTACTTTGGAGTGCACTAGAAAAGGTATCGAAATATTTTTGTGAATGAATATCACTTCCAATGAAGTCTACCAAACCTAAATCTATAATTTTTTCAACTGCTTTTTTAACCCCTTTCCCATAAAATTTTTGTGTTGAAATTAGATTAATTTGAAAATACAGCCCCATCTCTTTGAGTTGTCTATAGTGTGCTTCTGTATGGTAGTACGTATAGCGCTCAGGATGTGCTAAGATAGGCTTATAACCTGCCCGCAAGAGTTTAGCAACAATTTGCTCAAGTGCCAAAGGTTTTATAGTATATGAGAGTTCAAAGAGAATATAATTTCCACCAAATGACATCAGTTCATTTCTTTCAATGAGTTCTAAAAAATGTTCATCATAATAATATTCAGCAGCTACCTCTAATATTATGTCGATAGATTGTGTTAAGAGCTCTTTTTTTAGTAAATTATAACCTTGATATATAACCTGTTGAGTATTTGGAAAACGGTGAGACATAATATGTGGTGTAGTTATAATCTTTTTAAAACCTAGTGCCTGAAGCTGTCTAATAATTTCAACACTTGTCTCTAAGCTTTTTACACCATCGTCAATAGCTGGGATAAGGTGGGAATGTAGGTCTGTATGATGTTCTAATACCAAACTCACATTTGAGCTATATATGATTTTTTTAAACAAATGTTGTAACACGGTAGAAGTTCCTTACATAAATTGTAATAGAGATTGACGGTCTTAGAATTATAGCTAATTTAAGAAGCTCAAAAAGAAAAAAATAAGTTCTCATTGAAAATTATGAGAACTTATAAGCTTAATAAATATTTTAGATATCTACTACAATATCTTCTATCGTAATAATTACTGTTCCTGCACCTACTGCACCTTCTGGATTAATATTTGTGTAAATATTTGAGTTTACTGAGGTCTCTTCCCATTGTGCACTATCTAGTTCTACTTTGTCTGCAGCATCCCCAGATATAATTAATGTATTATCATCAGTCATACTGATAACATCTTGAACATTTATGTTTGACAACATCTGATCTCCTGCTGCTAAGTCAATTCTATCAATGCTTGAAGCTACTCCACTGTTAAAGTCTTCGCTATTGGCTAATAGTGTATGAATGTCAATATTCTCATTTGTAGTATCAAATACTAATGTATTAATTTCATTATATAGTGATGCAACCTCAGTAGGAGTTAATGCAGAATTGTAAATTACACCTTCATTTACAGTACCGATGAAGTTGTATCCATCACCGTATGCATTTACTGTATTAAATTCACTACTATCATTCATATGTCCAATACCAATATCACCCCCATGTTTGTTCATAAGACCAATATTAGTTCCTTCGCCTGATGTACCAAATGCTACACCATCTATGTAACCAACAAACTCATTGTTATATGTTACACCATCATTATTCTGCTCAGAACCTGAATTGAAGACCATAGTTATTTGATGATCTTGTCCATCAATAAACGTATTTCCACTAGTAGATAACTCTATACCATCAAAGCCATTTGTTTCAGCCCATGCACCTACAACTACGTTTCCTGAAGTATCTAAGTATGCATTAAATCCATTAATCGCTGCACCTTCCTCGAAGATAACTTGAATATTTCCAGTCGCTGATACTGCATTAAAAGTAAAAGATATTGTTCTTGCACTATAGTCGTCCATTAAGTTTATATCTGCACTATCTGTTACATCAATAGTAGCTGTACCATTAAAAGTTGCTTTTCCATTAGAAAGTATTGTGGCATTTGAAAGGTTAATAGTATCATCTACCATACTAATACCGTTACCACTTGCACTATCGCTTGTATCATTAAATTCCCAATGTGCTAATCTAGTGTCTGTTGCGAAAGCATTATAGTTAGCAATTACTGTAGTTTCTATATGACTTGATACATCATTAACTGTTACTTTAATATCTTCAGTAGTCATATTTCCAGCTATATCTGTTGCTGTTACAGTCATATAGTAATCATTTGTACCATTATAACCATGTGGATTTTCAAAATTTGGTGGTGTTTGAAAAGTAATTTCACCAGTGTCTGCAACAATATTAAATAGACTACTTTCACCACCTGCAATAGTATAAGTAATATCAGAACCATTATCTTGACCTGTACCATCTTTAAGCACACTTGCATCAAAAACAGTAGTTGAATTATTTTCATCTATAGTAAACCTATAAAAATCTGAGTTACTAAAGTCTGGAGTGATACTATCTATGGTAACAATATAGTTAGTATCACTTGTTGAAGTGTTACCTCCATCATCACTTATAGTTACAGTTAATGAATGGTTACCCTCACTTAATGTATCTGTTTGGTATTTCCAACCCCCAGTTGAACTATAAGTAAGATGATCTCCATTTGTTACACTTGTCCAGTTGCTATGAATATCAACTCTTTGAATTTCAGCTAGAAGTGTTGTTCCTTCACTGATTTTAATATTTACAATATCATCGTCAAGAGCACCTATAACAAAGATTGGTGTCGTGTCACTTGTAGTCTGATCAGTATTTACTCCACTATTGTCTGGACCGAATAGACTTAATGCAGGTTGATTTAACTCTGTATCGGTTATAAGTATTTGTATCGTTTCACTATCAGTAGCCATACCATCTGTTGCAGCAATAACAATATCAAATGTATAGTTATTAAACTCGCTATCATTAACAGCTTGTGACCCAGAATTAGTTAATGCCATCTCACCTGTTACTGAGTTAATACTAAAGTAATTATAAAGAGCACCACTAGTATCATTTTCTACGCTTACTATAGAGTAAGTAATAGTATCATTGATATCCACATCTGTTGCCCCAATTGTGACAAGAACATCATTAGCTACAGCATGATTCTCTTCAACCGTTGCTTCCATTGTTAATGGATTATTATCAACAACCGAAACAACCGGTGCATCATTAGTACCAGTTACAAGTATAGTTGCATACTCTCTAACAGATAGATTAGATTCACCACCATCAGTTCCATCAGTTCCATCGTTGGCAACTATTCTAAATTTAAATGTTGCACTCTCTCCTGCACCTAAATGGTCAAACCCATTTCCTAAAATCAAGAAGTCGCCTATAATTCCGCCAGTTGTATCTATA
>Ga0256824_10000202_pt1 | contig 21602 bp, 21 predicted proteins | sample CV67metaG_FD_191570 | JGI IMG/M metagenome (GOLD analysis project Ga0256824, IMG submission 191570) | Hydrothermal vent microbial communities from East Pacific Rise, Pacific Ocean - CV67 | ecosystem: Environmental > Aquatic > Marine > Hydrothermal vents | place: Pacific Ocean: East Pacific Rise...
TATGCAACGTTATGATAACAATGATCATATTTATCATTTTCCTAGATACAAAGAGTACAAATCTGCACTCTATGGAGATAGATATCAAGTAATTTTTTCAACGTTAGATTTTGAACCGTCTTCATTTACGGAAGGTTTTCATAAAAGTGGAAAGCATTATTATTATATCTATACGCTTCCATCAGCGTATTACTTTTTAGCAGATTATTTACTGGTTTCTACTGAACATACCGCAAATAATATTTATTTTTTAGCCACTACTGTAATGATTGCTATTGTTATAACGTTATTTTTGTTTTCTTTCTTGTTATTAAGAAATTTTTCTGCTCCTTTTGAGAAACTCAATAGACAGCTAGACAATTTTATTAAAGATTCAATGCATGAAATCAATACCCCACTTAGTATTATCAACCTAAATATAGATTTGTTTGTCAATAAAAATGGTGAAAATAAATATTTAAGACGTATGAAGGCAGCTTCAAGAACACTTGCAACAATCTATGATGATATGAACTATCTTGTAAAGCAGGGTAGAGTAAAGCATATAATACAAAATATATATATGGGAGAATTTATACAAAATCGTGTAGATTACTTTAAAGAAGTGGCTAACCTAAAAGATATTACTTTAAAGACAAATATTACTATACCCATTGAATATACATTTTCTACAACAAAACTACAACGTATTGTCGACAATACTATTTCTAATGCTATTAAGTATAGTGATGCAAACAGTGTTGTTGAAATTTCACTTTATCAAGAAAATAAAAATATAATATTTATCGTTAAAGATCATGGGGTTGGTATTAAAAATATTGATAAAATATTTTCAAGATATTATAGAGAAAATGAAGCAAAAGGTGGATTTGGTCTTGGACTAAATATTGTAAAACAAATTATAGATGAGGAAAATGTCAAACTTAGTGTTTCATCAACATTGAATGTAGGTACTACTTTTCAATACATATTCTCATAGATAATAAAATTTTATATAATATTATTCATAAATTTACACTTTTTTTACACTTCCTTGTTATGATAGCCCCTGAAATCAACTTAAAAGGAGTGTGAATGCAAACAAAAATCAAATACATTGCCCTTGCAACATTGTTTTTTTCTACATCATCAGCCATAGTTGCTGCTGATTTGACAAAAGCATATGATATGCCAGACGCAACGAAGATGATAGAGAAAGATTTATTTGCTGGACCAACTGAGTTTACTATGCCTAAATCATGTAATCTTAGTGATCCAGCTACTATAGCTAGAGGTGACTTTATGTTTAACAACCTAAATGGTAAAAAAGCAAAAGGGAAAATACCTGAAGGTCTAGCTAAGTTTGTTGAAAAGACAGGTAAAGATGGAAAAGTTAAAAAGAAACCTAAACAGTATGGTAACTGTATAGCTTGTCATGATATAGAAGGTTCTAAAGGAGCTGGGAATATTGGTCCTTCACTTGTAGGATATAAGGCAATGTTTATAGATACGAAAGTTAGAGATGCTCAATTTGTTTATCAAAAAATTGCAGATCCAAGAATTGATAATGTAAATACACATATGACTGTCAATTTAACAACGGGACTCTTTAATGAACAAGAAATTTGTGATTACACAGCCTACATACTCGCTGACAAAAAGACAAAATAAAAAGGAAATAAAGAATGAAAAGAAGAAATTTTATAAAAAGTATTTGTGCAGTATCAGCTGTAGCAGCAACAATAACACCTTCAACACTATTGGCAAAAGATATGCCCAAGGGTGGTAATGTATTGACATATGATGCAGCTGTAGAAGCAATTACCGGAGGTAAGGCAGTTACAGATAGTGACAAAATTAAGCTTACAGTACCAGAAATTGCAGAAAATGGTGCAGTTGTACCTGTAAAAGTAAATGTTGAGTCTCCAATGACTGATGCTGATTATGTTAAGTCAATTCATGTACTTAGTACTAAAAATGGTAATGCAAGATGTGCAGATGTAATGCTTACACCACTTAATGGTAAAGGATATTTTGCAACACGTGTTAAATTAGGTGGGACACAAGATGTAGTGGCATTGATTGAAATGAGTGATGGTTCATTCCTTAGAGCTGCTAAACCAGTAAAAGTAACGATTGGTGGATGTGGTTGATACCATCTTTTAATGAAGATAATAAGCAAGCGTTATAAGAAAAAAATAGATAGATATTAAAGGATAAGAGATGGCAGAAGCAAGAAAATCAATGATAAAGATTAAACCTAAGAAATATAAAGTAGGAGATACAGTAAAAGTAGACTTTATTGTAATTCATCCTATGGACACAGGATTGAAAAAAGATAAAAAAACGGGTGAAATTAAACCAGCACATTTTATTGATAATATTACTTTTTCTTTAGATGGAAAACCGTTTACTACTATGAAAGTATGGGAAACTGTATCTACAAACCCTTATTTTTCTGTGAATTTAAAGGTCCCAGGAAAAGGGAAAATAACTGTTGATTATACAGATAACACTGGAGAAAAGAACTCTAAAAGTAAAAAACTTAAACCAAAAGGATAAGTGATGAAAAGAGTATTATTATCATTGGCTTTTTTGAGTACTATGGCAATGCTTCAGTTAAATGCTGGAGAACAGTTTGCTATGAGCGACGCAGATAGAGCTATGTATGCTGAAATGTTAGAAAATAACCCTGCTGAGATTTATGTCGAAGAGGGTGGTGAGATATTAGAAGAATCATTAGGGGGAGAAGAAGCTTTTGCTAAGTTCCTTGAAGTCTCAGAAAAAGATTTACCTAAATATATTGCAGGGTTTCCAAGATATATTAAAAAGCTTGGAAATGTAGTAGGTATAGATCAAGTATTACAAGCAATGCAAGTAGAACAAGGTAAAGAAAAAACAAAACTCAAGTCTGGAAAAATGTTTTCTATGCTTGCCTATGTTAAATCATTAGCAAATGATGAACTTATCAATATAGATGTAGAAGCTGATGAACACATCAAGGCTTCTTATGCGTTAGGTAAGGTGACTTATATGACAGCACGTGGGGGAAGAGGACTTGCATGTAACTCATGTCACTCTGCAGATATTGTAGGACAAGTTCTTAGAACACAACCTCTTCCTGATTTAGGTGAGGCGGCAGTTGCGGGTACGTGGCCTGCATACCGTATGACTAAATCTAGTCTTAGAACACCACAAAGAAGATTTCAAGGGTGTATGAAAAATGCTCTTTTAAAAGTTATTCCTATTGGTTCTAAAGAGATGATTGCACTTGAAGTATATATTGCAACACTTGCTAAAGCGAAAGGCAAAAAAATTGCCATTCCTGGTTTAAAAAGATAAGGAGATAAGATGGAAATAGACAGACGAGACTTTCTCCAAATTGCTGCATCACTAGGATTATTGGGTGCTGCGGGAGGAACAAATCTTTTTGCTGGAGAAGCTGCAAAAGAACGTATTAAAAAACTTTCTTTCTCTGACGTGGTTAACTTTAAAGCAAAAGGGAAAGCAACTATTTTACATATATGTGATTTACATGCACATATCAAACCACTTTATTGGAGAGAGCCATCTACGCTCATCTCTGCTAAAAATTTAGTAGGAACACCAGGGTTTATTTGTGGTGAAAGTTTTCAAAAATATTATGGTATTCAGCCAGGTTCTTTGGATGCTTACTTTGACACACATAACGATTTTTCTGAACTGGCTAAAAAGTTTGGAAAAATGGGTGGTATCGCTCACATGAAACCTATTATTGATCATGTGAAAAAAGAAAGAGGTGCTGAAAATGTACTACTTTTAGACTCTGGTGATACATGGCAAGGTACAGCTGTAGCACTTAAAACAGGTGGTGAAGCCATTGTAGATGCTCAAAACTATTTGGGTGTAGATGTGATGGTAGGACACTGGGAATTTACCTATGGTAAAGAACGCGTACATGAGCTTATCGGTATGTTAAAAGGAGAGTTTATCTCTCAAAATGTCATAGACAATGATCCTTTCTCAGACGAATTTGAAGAGTTAATATTCCCTCCATATTCTATTAAAGAGATTGGTGGTGCGAAGATAGGTATTATCGGGCAGTCTTTTCCGTTTACTTCTACGGCAAACCCTAAGAAGTTTACTGAAGGTTGGAGTTTTGCACTTCGCCATGAGTCTCTTCAAGAGTATGTAAATATGCTTAGAAAAGAGAAAAAAGTAGATGCTATTGTGGTACTAAGTCATGATGGTTTTTCAGTAGACCAAGAGTTAGCGAAGAAAGTAACTGGTGTTGACTTTATCTTAAGTGGACATACACATGATCCTAGCCCTGAGCCAATTATTGTAAATGATACAGTCATTTTAATTTCTGGTAGTCATGGTAAATATATCTCTAGATTAGATTTAGATATTAAAGATAAAAAAGTGGTCGATTACAGCTTTAAACTTATGCCTGTGGCTTCAAGTCTTATCCCTGCAGATAAAGCAGGCGAAGAGTTAGTAGCTAAATGGTATAAACCTTATGATAAAGAACTGGGGGAAGTACTAGGTACAACTAAAGGGCTTCTTTATAAAAGAGATACTTTTTATTCGACCTTTGATTCACTCATCGGTATGGCAATTCAAGATGAGATGAAATGTGATATTAACTTTAACCCAGGGTATAGATGGGGAACAACCGTACTTCCAGGTGACCCAATACTCAAAGACAATGTTTATGAAATGACAGCAATTACCTATCCTGAAGTATATACTTTTGACTTAAAAGGTGAAGTGATTGCCAAATTAGTAGAAGATATAGCAGATAATGTATTTAACTCTAACCCACTCTTACAGCAAGGTGGTGATATGAGTAGGATGACGGGTGCGAGTTACAGCATCAAAATTTCTGCACCTTCTGGAAAACGTATTTCTGACTTTATGATAGGAGGTAAACCGATTGATATGAAAAAGACTTATAGAGTTTCATCTTGGGGAGGTAACTTACAAAATGTAGGTGAAAACTTAGATGAAAAAGCTATTCGTCCAGTGTATGAAGTGGTGAGTGATTATATTCGTAAGAAAAAAGTTATTGACATCCCGATGGAATCTAATGTAAAAGTGTTAGATATGGATTGTGGTTGTCCGGTAAAAGGTGCTACATGCTAGAGTAAAACCGTGCCTTGTCTTTGTGTTTAAATACATTGTTAGTCTCTTTGTTTCTATTGAAGACAAGGCACATAAGGTTGTGATATTGGAATCACACCTTTATTTTAGCATAAGTTAATAAGTCCATATGGACAAAGTATAATAAGGGAAAAAAATGAAAAATAGTACAATTAAAATAGGAATAATTACAGCATCAGTGCTTTTAGGGAACAGTATGCTTATGGCTGGGGGTGATGTAGCACCTATGGTACCAATGGTAGATACGGAAGCACCTACAAAGGTTTCAGATTGGAAAAGTAAATCAGTTATTTTTGGTTTTTCACAAATAGGTGTTGGTTCTGGAGATGGTATAATTAAGAATAATCAAAATGGTGATTATAAGTTTTCAGCAGATCGTATTCGTTTGGGGTGGAAATATTTTTCAGGACCACTTGCAGGTAAAGTATTTTTAGATTTTGCTAAAGATGGAGATGATAAAGGAAAAATTGGTGTTCCTGATGCAGTGAAAGATGCTTTTATTTCATATAAATTTTCTAATGCTGCTATTATAAAGTCTGGTGTAATTAAAACACCAGTGGGTATGGGTTTTACAATACCTGGATGGAATCTTGATGTCATTAAACGTGGTTTTGATAAAAAACTAGCATTTGAACGTGCATTTGGTGTGATGGTTTCAGGTCGTGACATTGGATTTGGAAATAATGGTAAAGTAAATGGACTTGAAATGGGTCATGAAAGACCATGGAAAGGTTTTGGTTATGATGTTATGATTGCAGGTCAGACGGGACGTTCTGGAGCAGTGAACAATGCTGGACTAGGTGATGCCAATGCCTATATGGGTCGTGTTATGTTTGACTGGGGTCAAGCATTACACGCAGAAGCATCATATGGAGTTTCTGAAAATGCAGGTGGAATTAAAGATGATATCATCGCAGTTGATAGTGAAGATTATACAGTGCTAAACTTTGGTATTGACTCTCACTTTGATAGAGCAAATGTAAAAGCTGAATACTACGATGTTGAAAATATTCGTGGTGTCAAAGGTTGGGATATGACAACATTGGCATTAACAGGTACTTACTATATGACAGACACTCTTGAAGCAGCAGTAAAATATATTGGTGGATCAAGTACAAAAAAAGGTGTAGATGCTGATGCAAGTAATACGTATATAGGACTAAATTACTATATCAATCCTAAAAACAATAAGATGGATAGAAAAAGTAGAAGATCTAGAAATAGACATAGAGTTCAAATTAACTATGTTGTAGCTGGTGGTGATACAAAAGATTTCGCAAGTGTAGGTTCTTTCTTTAAAGAAGATGCTGTACTTCTTCAGTATCAATTTGCATTTAAAAGTACTTTATGAAAATAATAGTAATCAGTCTTATTTCTTTTCTGTCTCTATGGGGGTTTGAATACAATCTGCATCCCAAAAAGGTAGCAAGTAATGTTTACTGTTTTTTCGGCAAGCTTGAAAATATAAGCAAGCAAAATGCCGGGAATATGGTGAACACATGTTTTGTCCAAACAAAAGAAGGATACGTTGTCATAGACAGCGGTCCTACTTTTACCTACGCATCTGAAGCGTATGAACAGATGCAAAAAATTGCTAAACTTCCTGTAAAATATGTCATTATAACTCATGACCATGATGATCATTGGCTAGGAAATAGTTTTTATAAGAGCATAGGTGCTTTGTTGATAGGTCCACGGACGTATGAACAAAATATTGTTGTAGGTATGGAAACCAGAATGCAACAGGTTTTAGGTAAAGAACTTTATGGTAAAACACAGATTGTACAGTTAGATACTATTGTTGATAATAATCTTACTATTATTCTGGGAAAAGAGAAATTTGAAATTAAACAGATAGAAGAGCCAGCCCACACAAAGGGTGATTTGGTGGTGTATGTTCCTGGTCAAGAGAGTTTGTTTGTAGGAGACTTGGTTTTTAGTGGTAGATTGACATCTTTACGAGATGGCTCTATTTTGGGTTCACTTCGTGCCTTAGATACGATAGATGCCTATCATGCAAAGCATATCATCGGTGGGCATGGGTATGTGACTGATGCCCATGCTACACAAGAGTTTAGAGACTATCTATCAGAGATTAAAAGAGAAGTTTTAAAAGCGATGGACGATGATGTAGGCATGGAAGAAATCAGTAAAAAAGTTTCTATGCCAGCGTATAAAAAGATGAAGCTTTATGATGTATTACATGCTCGTACCGTGGTAGATGCGTATAGAGAATTAGAATTGATGGAGGATGATGAAGAATGAAAACTATTGGCTTTATGATAACTTCAGCAGTATTGATGATGGCAAATGAAGGAAAGGTATTGTTTGAAAAACATTGTATATCTTGTCATGAACCTTTTATTGCTATGTCAAAATTGAAAGAGAATTTTTTAGATTATAATAATACTCTACTAAAGCTCAAAGCACCTACACTTAATCAACTCTCTTACCGACTTAAGCAGCGAACAGGTGACCCTAAGGGGGATAATGACATGCATCGTATGGAAGTAACAGCATTTATGAGTGACTATGTATATTATCCTGACAAGGACAAAAGTGTTTGTTTGGATGATGTGATGCAACACTTTAAAACCATGCCTACACTCAAAGGAAAAGTGAGTGAAGATGAACTAGAAGAAATTGGTACATATTTATATGATTTTGACAATAAGGTTGTGAAAGAAAAAAGTGTTAAATATGAGGGGTTTGATAAAGCTTTAGAACGTGCTAAAAAAGAACATAAAATCATCATGATAAAAGCCATGACCAAAGAGTGTCACTTCTGCCGTAAAATGGACAGAGAAGTGTTGATAGAAGGAGATATAGTCAAAGCAATAGAAAAAGATTTTATTCCTGTTTCTATTGATATTTCAATACATAAAGTGCCATTGGATTTAAAAGTAGAACTCACACCAAGTTTTATTTTTATCGATGAGAATGCGAAAGTATTAATGAATGTTCCTGGAGCTTGGGATAAAATAGATTTTTTAGAACTTCTTAAAGAAGCAAAACTAAGTACAAAAAAGGATAAAAAATGAAACTTAATAGTAAAAATATGATATTGAAAATTTTGTTAGGAGTGTTAAGTACAGGAATTCTTTATGCAGATAGAGGTGAAGATGTTTACAATAAGATATGTTCGGAGTGTCACCAACTGCATATTCCTATAGATCAGTTGTCTAAAAATTTTGAAGCAGAGAATAAAATTTTAAAACTCAAAGCTCCTACGATTAGTCAAATATCCTATAGAATGAAACAGAAAATTGGAGACCCACGTTCAGATGAAGATATTCAACGTATGGAGGTAAGTGCGTTCATAGCAGATTATATTATTTATCCAGATAAACAAAAGAGTGTGTTACATCCAAAGATAGGTAAACATTTTGAGACAATGCCAAGCCTAAGAGGTGAGTTAAGTACCGAAGATATAGAAGCCATTAGTGGCTTTGTATATGATTATGATAAAAAAGTAAGAGCTGAACAAAAAATTGATTATGTTACTTTTAAAAAAGCACTTCAACGTGCGAAAATAGAAGATAAAATTATTCTTATAAAAGCTATTGCACCACACTGTCGTTATTGTAAAAAAATGGAAGAAAAAGTACTCGTTGACAAAAAAATAATTGATCTCTTGAATAAAGAATTTGTCATTGTTTCTGTTGATGTTAGTAAAGAGACGCTTCCTTTAGAGTTGAGAGTAAGTATGACGCCTAGTTTCTTTTTTGTGTTTGTTGAAAAAGAGAGTGATAAAGTAAAAATTAAACGTATACCAGGGGCATGGAGCAAAGAGGACTTTTTAGATATTTTAAAAGAGTCTATTTTAGCCAAAAAGAATAAATAGTTATAAAGGAATTTAGAATGAATATGTTAAAAAAATTATGTCTATTTTGTATCTGTTTTAATAGTTTCATTATGGCAGAAACAGAGTTTTCCATACCTAAGCCAGCCATTGATAACCCACGAAAAATTGTTTTTTCTATAGATACTTTAGATGACAAAGAGGTCAATCATGTGATTAGTACAGTCAATAATGTCATTAAGTTTTATGGACCAGAAAATACTGAAGTAGTTGTGGTTGTTTATAGCCAAGGTGTCAAAATTTTACGTAAAGACAGTGATGTCCACACCCGAAAACGAATTGAAGCACTTATGACCTATGATATTGAATTTGTTGCTTGTGAAAATAGCCTACGTACATTAGGGATTAAGAAAAAAGAATTAATAGAAGACCTTAGTTATGGTACAGCAGGAATTGTAGAGATTATTGAACGAAAACTACAAGGTTTTACATATATTAAACTTTAGTTGTATGATTTACATATTTTTTACATTTAATTGCTATAGTCTAATCATTAAAATAAAAGGATCATAAATGAAAAAATTAATACTTATACTTGTTATAGCTTTAACAAGTACAGTAGGTGCAAATAATGAAGATATATTGGTATATAAAGTACCCAACAAAGACCATAAAATAAGTGCGCAGACTTTGGCTGATGGTTTAACAGTAAATGGCTATACCGTTGCTAAGAATCAAGATATGAATGGACCGTACGAAAAACAGTTTAAAACAACCACTTTTGATAGCTATAATCTTATGTCTATTTACCATGGTGAGACTTCTACAGTATTGGTACCAAAACATGCACACAGTGGTATTTTTACACCATTTTCTATTGCTACGTATCAACGTAAAGGGGAAGATGATTTTTATATAGCTCTTTTAAGTGCACATGCACAAGAGAATATTTTGAAAATAAAAGATGAACTTTTTGCAAAGCTTGAAAAATTGACAAAAGAGACTATTGTTAAAGTATTGCCTACAGCGGTAGAAACAACACTAGCATATGAAGCGGTAACTACAAACAAACCACTTTATACCAAATATTCATTTGAAGTTGAAGATGCAGATGCAATGGAAGCACGTGACGATATGATGATGATGCTAGAAAGTGGTATGAAACCAAGTGGTTTTGTTGTGGCTAATTATATTGATTTCAATCAGGTGCTAAAGGAAAATAAAAAAGAGGATTATATGTTTTATGATGCCTACTCTTTATGTAAATTAAAAATTATTTATGAACTTTCTAAAACAAAACCAGAAGCAGGAGCATTTGCACCATGTACAATGGTGATCTACCACAAAAAAGGAAGCAATAAAACAGAAATAGTAACATTGAGTATTGCCAACCTTACATCAACACTAGCAATAAAAGATAAAGCAATCTTAGAGATGTTAGGGAAAGCACAATCTACAATGAAAGATATTATTGAAGAATCTGCAGAATAAATTAATAGGCTTACTATTGTAATCACTGTAGATATAAATGTTAAGAAAAGAAAAAGGCTCTACTTTTTCTTTTCTTATTTAACAAAACATTTATTTTCTTCATCATATCTATTAGAAAAACTGATAGAGTTTTTTTCGTTATTTACGATACTTAATGACTCATTTTGGTGTGAATCATGTTAATTCAACTATTTTTTACACCAACTCATTTAAAGTTAATCATCAATGTATTAGAATAAATACGTATTTAAAAATTTATTTTAAAAAGAGATATAAATCACCAAGGAGGAAATATGAAACTAGGTTTCTTAGTTGACCTTAACCTATGTATGGGTTGTAAGGGTTGTGAAATCGCATGTAAAGTGGAAAATGAAGTACCACTTAGTACATGGCGTTTACGTGTTAAATATATAGATATTGGGACATTCCCAGATACAAGTAGGTCTTTTACACCATTGCGTTGTAACCACTGTGAGAATGCACCATGTGAACGTATTTGTCCGGTATCTGCGTTACACTATTTAGAAAATGGTATTGTAAATATTGACAGTGCAAGATGTATCGGTTGTGCTGGTTGTATGATGGCTTGTCCTTATGGAGCGATCTATATGGATCCTGAAACAAACACCGCTGATAAATGTACGTATTGTGCACACAGAATTGAAAGTGGAATGATGCCAGCGTGTGTTGTTGCCTGTCCTGTTGAAGCAAATATTTTTGGTGATATTGAAGATGACCATTCTCATATTTCACTCTATATTATGGAACATCAAGGTGCTGTTCAAGTACGTAAACCTGAGAAACATACTTCTCCAACGCACTTCTATGTAGGTGGGGGTAACCAAACACTTAACCCACTAGCGCACCAAAGAATTGAAGGGTACAACCTCTTTAATAATATTACGCATTTAGATCATGTAGGTGATGCAAATCATGGTATTTTAGATAGATTCTTAGCACCATTTGTAGGTCATGAAAAACATGATAATAAAAGTTTCATAGATTTTGATAATGCAGCGCATGAATCACATGAAGAAGAGGGAGGTCACTAAGATGGTAGAAAGTACAATTCACGCAACACAAGCTGTTGTAACACTGGACGTTCCTATCCAAGGTATTGTTTGGGGTAGTATTATTACTGTAAACATGTGGGCAAAAAGTATCGGTACAGGTGTTGTTTTCTTAGCAGCGTTCTTATGGTTTAGACATAGTAAAGATGATATGCCTAATTTAAGATGGATTATGCCAATCATTGCATTTTTAGCATTAAATGTTTTCTTATTGTTTACATTGATTGACTTACACCAACCGTATAGAATGGTAAACATTTTCTTACACCCACACTGGACTTCGTCTATTACTGTTGGTGCCTGGTTAGCATCTATTTTCTTAGGACTCGTATCGGTTATTATGGCTATTGGTGTTGCAGATGCATTTCCAAAGTTTGGACCAAAAAAATGTTTTTCTCTAAATTTAGCTAGAAAAAATTCTGGACTCTATGAAAAAATCATGCCAATCCTAGTATTTTTAGCAATCCCTGTTACAACATACACAGCGATTATCATGGCACAAGCATCAGCAAGAGAATTATGGCAAGCACCAACTGAAGTGATGCAAATGATCTGGGCAGCACTTATGGCTGGTTCAGCAGCACTCATCTTTATTTCTGGTTCTTGGAGTAAAGAAGCTAGAAAAGATTTGGCACTTGTACTTACAATGGCTGTATTCTTCTCATTTGCAATGTATATGTCTGAGTATTTCTTCTCATTCAAATCAGCAGAAGCAGAAGCTGTTCTAGAATTTGTTCACTCAGGTGGATTATATAATATTGAGTTTTGGTTTGGTATGACGCTTGGGTTTATTATCCCATTCTTCTTAGGAATGAGTTACATGAAATCAGAAAATATAACGCTGTTAAAATTTGCAGCACTTTCAGCATTGGTGGGGCTATTCTTCGTAAAAGATGTATGGCTTAAAATCCCACAAATGCTACCATTGAGTTAAGGAGATATATATGACAAAATCAATGAACAATGAAAACCCTACTTCGGAAGAAAATAATTTTTTAGAAGGTAGAAGATCTTTCCTTAAAGGCACAGCTTACTCTGTCGCAGGTGCAACACTTGCTGCGGGTGTATTTAAAACTGTGGCAGATACACCGGCACAGGCAGAGACTAAATTTACAGCAACACCAAAAACACTTTCGTTCTACCCACCTCTTGAAGAGTGGGATAGCTTTACTGAGCTAGATGGAAATGATTGGAAACGTGGTGGAACTAGTAGAAATGGTGTTCAAAGTGAAGAAAATCCAAATGGTATTAAAGCAACGGAATATATGCTTGTTCCAACATCATGTTCAAACTGTGAAGCTTCATGTGGTCTGACTGCATGGGTGGACCTTTCTACCTATAAGGCTGGTGGACAGCTTGCAGTTCGTAAATATATGGGTAACCCACTTCACTCAGGATCTCGTGGTAGAAACTGTGCGAAGGGGTATGCAGCTCAGTCACAAATGTACGATCCAGATAGAATACCTTTCCCTTTAATGAGAGCTCCAGGTTCAAAAAGAGGTGAAGGTAAATGGGTTAGAACAACTTGGGACGAAGCAATGGCGAAGATCGGTAAGAAAATGCATGATACGCTTAAAGTGGGTGATGAGATTTCTAAAAAATCAATCATGTATCACGTTGGTCGTCCAAATGAAAATGGTTTTGGTCACCGTGTGCCTCACTCAATGGGTCTTGATGGGTATGATTCTCACACTAACATCTGTTCTGCAGGTGCTAGACAAGGAACTATCCAGTGGTCAAATGATGATAGAAACTCACCAGATTGGGCAAATGCGAAGTTGATTTTCCTTCAGTCTTCTCATGCAGCAGATGCAGGTCACTACTTCCAACAAGCAGCTGGGCGTATTGCAGAAGCACGTAAAAAAGGTGCTAAACTTGTTGTTATGGATCCAAGACTTTCTAACTCTGCTGGTATGGCAGACCTATGGGTACCTTGCTGGCCAGGAACAGAAACAGCTCTGTACCTTTACCTTGCAAACAGAATTCTTAATGAAAAAGGTTTGAATGGTGAAGACCTTGTAAACCATAATTTCGTGAAAAACTGGGTTAACTGGGACCACTTAATGAAAGACAGAGAGTACCTTCAAGTACTTCTTGATAAAAAGTATATTAAGTCTATTCCAGCAGGAGATACATATGAAGATTTCATTACTATGATTTCTGAAATGTACTCTCCTTATACACTTGACTTTGTAGCTGAAGAGTGTCGTATTGAAAAACGTATTGTTGAAAAACTTTACGATATGTTTATTGATGCAGGTGCTAGAGTAGCCACATACATCTGGAGAGCAGGACCAATTGGTCATAAAGGTGGATGGATGATTGCTCGTGCAGGATTCTTACCATTTGTTCTTCGTGGTGCAATGGCCGGAGATAAAGGTGGTGTTGGACTTCACCACTGGCACGTTATTTCAGTCAATGGTAAAGGTGATGCAGCTGCGCAAGCAGGAGAAAGACCTCCAAAAGTTGATGTTTGGAATGAAATTGCTTGGCCACCTGAGTATCCATTAAGTTCTTACGAAATGAGTCATATTATGCCTCACTTACTTCTTGATGATGAGTGGAGAGATAAATGGAACGCTAAAGGACTTAAAGTACCTGAAAAATTAGCTGTTTGGATTCCTCGTATGTATAACCCAGTATGGATTAATCCAGATGGATTTAGATGGATTGAAGCACTGAAACGTGAAGATAAAATTGAAATGTCATTTAACCTCTCACCTACATGGTCTGAGACTAACTGGTATTGTGACTTTATTCTTCCTGTTGGACTTGCAGGTGAAAGACATGACCAACACTCTGAAGCAACAGAGCCAAAAAGATGGCTTTCATTCCGTAACCCGGCACTTAGAGTTGCACTAGAAAAAATGGGTTGGACTCCAAAAGATCCAACAAGAGCAACACTTGAAGCACACATTAAAGCAGGTCTTGGTGAAGTATGGGAAGAAGTAGAATTCTGGGCAAATATCATGACACATCATGTAGATCCAGATGGTTCTTTAGGTGTTAGAAAGTATTGGGCTTCAAAAGAAGATCCAACAAGAGCTGTGACAATCCCTGAGTGGTATCAAGCAGCATTTGATAAGCTTCCTAACCTTAGAAAAGCAGCGAAAGCAGCCTATCCTGACTCTAAGTACCCTAACTACGAAATGATGAGAGACAGAGGTACATGGTTAGAAGAAGATAATATCTTTAAACCACAAGAAAGACCACTTAAAAAAGTAGGTTCTACCTACATTTCTCATGGTCATGAGTATGCAGAAGAAAATGTGAGAAAAGATGAGTTTGGTGTAATTATGGCAACAGATTCTCACGGTAAAGAAAAGGCTATTGGTGTAGAAGTTAATGGTGAGCTTGTTCAAGGTTTCCACACATTGACTAAAAAACTAGATTTCTATTGTGAATGGTTCAAAGATTGGAAATGGCCAGAGTACGCTATACCTATCTATCCAACAACAAAAGAAGACAGAGTAAAAATGACACATGTTGTTACGCAAGTACACCATGACTTTATGAAAACAGATAATGATTTTGCATTGAATACAGTCTTTAGATTGCCATACAATATTCATACACGTTCAGTAAACTCTAAACACTTAATGGAAATTTCACAAAACCATAACCCAGTGTGGATTTACACTGAAGATGCTAAAAAACTGAACATTAAAAGAGGAGATGCAGTAAAAGTAACGATACAAGATACTGTATCTGGTCTTGAGTCAGGTTACTTTATCGCTATGGCTGTACCAACTGAAGGAACTATGCCAGGAGTACTAGCATGTTCACACCACGCAGGTAGATGGAAACTTAAAAATGCTGTAGATATTCCAGGATTTGAGCATAAATTAGGAGTAATGGGACTAGGTGCACCACTCTATGATATGACTATGGATGGTAAGATAGGAACACTCAAGCCTACAGAAGGTATTATAGAAGGGCTTAATGCACGTAAAGACTCTTGGCAGTTTAAAGAGTACAACAAAGATCTTGATAACATTTGGTGGGATGGTCTTTCTGGTTCTTGGCAAAATGCTGTAGCAGCTTCACATCCAGATCCTATTGCAGGTCATCATGCATGGCATCAGAAAGTAAGTATGGAACTCGCTGGTAAAGATGATGTTATTGGTGATATTTATGTGAACTATGAGAACAACATGAAAGTGTATCAAGCTTGGAGAGATGACCTTACTCGTCCTCTTGATGAGACAGATACACTTAGACGTCCTCAACACATTAAACGTCCTGCTGTACCTTTATCAGATAAAGCGTACGCAGTCAATATTAAAGGGTAATCTTTTTTACTCTAGGGGCAAACCTATAGGTTTGCCTCTACACAACATACAATTTCCCAGATAACTAATTTTCTTAAGTCTTATTTATCTTGAAAGTGGTATAGTGCCAAATAATTTACATGAAAGAACTGCATAACATGGAAGAACTTAAAATAGAACTACAGAACCGTATCGCAATTTATGGCTTGATATCAAGACTTATGATGGTAGAAGTGGATGACACTTTTTTAGATATTATAGAAAAAGATGAAGCACTTCTTGCTTTGTTTCCTAACTATAAAGAGTGGGATAAACGTACAGAACTCTCTCGAAAAGAACTTATAAACGAATACTATAATGTAGACTTTACAAACCTCTTTTTAATGCACCTTGTACCTTATGAGTCTTTCTATACAAGAGATGACCAGATGATAGAATCAGGTGGCGATAATCCTGTACTTGACCTCTATAATGAACTAGATTTTTCTGTGGAACTGTCTGAAGCAAGGGTCGTGAGTCCTGACCATATAGGTGTGGAGTTGGAGTTTATGTATATGCTTTGTGTGGCATCACTTAAAGCTTTTAGTGAAGACAATAAAGATGCTTTATGTGAGCTGTATCAAGTACAGCGTGCATTTTTGAAAGAGCATCTTTTAGAGTGGGCACCACTGTTTCTTATTAATGCAAAACGTGAGTCACGTACACCATTGTACCATGATGGAGCAGAACTCACTTTAGAGTTTTTACTTTCTGACTTTGAATATGTAACAGAGAAGTTGGCTGATTACTGTGGAAACCCTATTAACTAATGTCACTCTACTTTAATCTTTCAGCCTGTGTTAGAGCAACTTCTAAGTTCTCAGAGTGTACTAAGTGTGTTGATGCTTGTCCAGAGTCTATACAGCTCCTTGAGAATTTACCAACTTTCGCCAACAAGACAGGTGTAGAGGCAGCCGCATGTATAGGAGCTTGTCCTACGGAAGCATTTTCACTTTCTGACTTTTCTACAACTGAGTTTTTCTTCTCTTTTTTAGAGTCTAAAATACGACTTATTTCACCCAAACTCAATGTACCTTGTATCTCAGTACTGTCTGTAGAACATCTTATTTCTTTAGCCTTGGCATCAGAAGAGACTATAACGCTAGATATGTCATCTTATGATGAGGACTCTATACTCTTTGAACAGATAGATGCACGTATAGATGAGGCAAATTTTGTACTTTCTTCTTTTTCTTCTAAGCGTTTAGAAAGCAATACAGATAAAAAAGAAGTTACGGCAAAAGAAGTAGAAGAGGAGAGTGTTTCTTCGAGACGTTCATTTTTAGGTAATGCTTCACTTAAAGGTGTAGTCAAACATAAAATGACTTTTGATGAAGCCGTAGAAGCAGATGAATTAAAAGCATTTAAGTTAGATACGCTTACCATTGCTAAAATAAAAGAAAAAAACCTACCAGATAAAAGAAAGATACTCTTTACTACACTTAAGCATGCAGGCGTACCTGATGTCTTTGAAGTTTTACCTGAAGAAGAAGTGAGTTTTGTTTCTCAAAAATTTGTAGATGATTCGTGTACTAACTGTCAGATATGTTACCGTATTTGTCCTACGGGTGCATTATCATCTGATGGAAAGTTTTCACTTATAAACTTTGATGCTATGCTCTGTGTGAAGTGTCATTTATGTCATGATGTATGTGAACCTGAGTCTATTCATCTTCAAAGTGGATTTGAAATTAAAGAGTTCTTTGAACCTGTGCAAAGAACCCTCGCAACCTTTAACATTAAAAGATGTAATGAATGTGGGAATAGCTTTACCTATACTGGTGGAGAACAAACGTGTCCACGCTGTTCCGTAGAAGAGGAAGAGGCAATGTTCTTACACAACAATGCCAAGCTCATGCAAGCTACAGAAGAAGAAAAGAAAGGTGAGTAAAAATATGAAATATTTTTTTGAACCAATAGGTGAAACTTTAGTGAGAGGAATTACAAAGGGGCTTTGCCTCTTTGTAAGGAGACATATAATATGAAACCTGAAGAGATAAAACCTGACACAGGCTTATGTACTATTTTAGGACATAATGCCCAAACAGGATACATGAGAAAATACTTTAACAAGATTATGAAACTTAATGGACTCAATGCAACTGCTATTGCTTTAAATATTACAGATGAACATTTTGACATTACCATGACAAGTGTGGGGCAGTCAAAAGTAACACAAATGATGATAGAAAAAGAGTTTGGGGCTAAAGCTTTGCATTATTGTGAGACACTTGATAGCTGTGCACAAAAAGAAGGACGTGTAGATTTTGTTGAAGTAAAAGAGACTAAAGTATATGGGTACTGTTTAGATGATGATGCAAAAGCACTGTTTGATAAACCTGAGTTTTTAGATGACCAGATACTCTTTATAGCAAAAATGATGCTCATAGCCAACCGTTGGTTTAATGCAAAAATAGATGTGGATGATATTCCCGTACTGATAGGAGATAAATAATGGATAATATAAACGATTTAAGAAAAGAATTTGAAAACATTTCTGAGCAAAACTTTAATGGGACACCTGCCTTTGGACCAGATGGACAATGTGCAGCAGATGAAGAGGTAGATTTAAAAGATTACCCTTCTTATACTGAGGCATTATATGCAAAGCTTGTTGCGCCTCATGTATCAGGTATCTATATCTCTCGTTGGGATATTAAAGATATTGCTTTAGTTGCTGGTGATTCTATGGCTATTCACCCAAGAAAACGTATGTTTGAATTGCTTATGAAGTTTGCAACATCTAAAGAAAATATGCAGTCTGTTCTTGATGCACTTGAAGCACATATGGAAGACAAGATAGGTATTTATAATGAATTTATAGCTAATTATCCTCATTCGGTAGAAGTTTTTCAGCCTAAGATTGATAAAGCAAGAAAAACGATGAAACTGTTTCCACAAATTATGGAAGAGTATTTTGAATAATAGAACCTATATTTAACAGTTTTACTTCTTATTTTTTCTAATATACATAAATTCACTAGATTCTTTTAGTGATTTGATGTATAATATTTAAAGTGAGGAGTATAAGATGCTTTCTAATGTGCATAGTGCCATATTATTTTTGATTTTAACTATAAGCATCTTAGCTCAGACTCCTACTCCTACAGTTTCCCCCTTATCACATAATGATTCAAATCAATCTCTTGATACAAAATTTACCCATACGTATTGGAAACTCATTTCATTGTTTTCTGAAGAGGTCGATAGTAGTATTATGATACGAGAAGCACATATCATTTTTCAAACTCTTGACAAGGGTAAGGGTAAATTTAAAGGTGCCGCAGGTTGCAATGCAATGCTTGGCACCTATCAAAGTATAGAAAATAATTTAACTATAGATGATAAGCATATTGCTATGACAAGAATGGCGTGTCCTGAAGGTGATGTAGAAACTAACTTCCTCAAAGCTATGCATGGTACCGTACTGTGGCAGATAAATGGTAATCATCTAGCCTTTATAGATAGTAACTCTAGTGTGCTGGCGGAATTCAAAGCAGTAGTATCTAAATAATATTTTATTGCAAAGTATTTCACTTCTCAAAATGCCTAAGGTAATACTCTCCTAATACTCTTATATCATACTTCCTTTGTTCAATCATATTAAACTAAAGGATACATAATGAAAAATATATTAGGACAAGTTACACTATTTACCATGATAATTTTAGGTGGTACGCTCTACAAAACTATGACAACAATTAACTCAATTAAAAAATAAATCTACAAAAAATGCCTATTTATTTAGGCATTTTACTTTTCCACTTATACAACTCAACATACTTGCAGTATACTATATGTATAAAAACTGTAAGGCTTACACAAAATGTCAAAAATCACCAATGAAGAAGTACTAACATATCATAAAAATGGGAAAATAGGTATTGAACTTACAACACCTTGTGACTCTCAACATGAGCTTTCACTTGCATATACACCAGGTGTTGCTGTACCTTGTTTAGAAATAGAAAAAGATGAAAATCTTGCTTTTGAATATACCAATAAAGCAAACTTAGTAGCTGTTGTCTCAGATGGTACTGCAGTACTTGGACTGGGAGACATAGGTCCTTTGGCATCAAAACCTGTAATGGAAGGTAAGGCAGTACTTTTTAAAAAGTTTGCAAATGTAGATGCCTTTGATATAGAACTCGATGTGCATACAGTTGAAGAGATAGTAGCTACATGTAAAGCAATTGCTCCTACCTTTGGAGGGATTAACCTTGAAGATATTTCAGCACCAAGATGTTTTGAGATAGAGCGCATCTTAAAAGAAGAACTTGACATTCCTGTATTTCATGATGATCAACATGGTACAGCCATTATTACCACTGCTGGGCTTATGAATGTATTGGAGCTTACAGGTAAAAAAGTAGATGAGATAAAAGTTGTTATTAATGGTGCAGGAGCTGCAGGTATCTCTTGTGCTAAGATGTATAAAGCATTGGGTGTGAGGCATATTATTATGTGTGACTCTAAAGGGGTTATCAATACCAATAGAACTGACTTAAATAAGTATAAGATGGAATTTTCCATAGAAACGTCTGCAGATAGACTCTATGATGCTATAGAGGGTGCAGATATGTTTTTAGGACTCTCTGTTGCAGGGGCTTTAACAAAAGATATGGTGGCTAGAATGGCACCTGAACCAGTTATTTTTGCCTTAGCTAACCCAACACCTGAAATACTCCCCGAAGAGATTAAAGAGGTAAGAGATGATGCCATTATTGCGACTGGGCGTTCTGACTATCCTAATCAAACGAACAATGTTCTTGGCTTTCCTTTCATTTTTAGAGGGGCGTTAGATGTAAGGGCAAAGAAAATTACAGAAGGTATGAAAATGGCAGCGGCAAATGCCCTTGCTGCATTGGCAAAAGAACCTGTACCTTACTATGTAAAAGCAGCGTATCATAATGAAAATATAGCGTATGGGAAAGAACATATTATTCCACTACCATTTAACAAAGAAGCACTTATTTGGGTGGCAACTGCTGTGGCTAAAACAGCTTTTGAAGAAGGTGTGTCTCGTGTGAGTAGCTTTGATGAAGAAGCATATAAAGAACATTTAAGATGTGTAATTTATGGTTGCCCAGAAGATAGTTAATCGATGAATATAAAGTCTTATCTAAATCTTTATGAGTTACTTGAACACCCTGTAGCCTCACGTGAAGAAAACCGTGCATTTGGTTTGGCACATGTGGTACTTAAAAACAAACCCATAGAACAACTGTTGGTTTGGGCAGAAGAACATAGTGCAATATTAAAGAAACCATATTTATCTGATACCTTCTCATCATATTTGTATGGGGTGACATTGACATTGATACTTATTGCTTTTATATTAGGGGTAGTATCGGGTGTGACATTGCTCTCTTACAGTGGGCATGAACCTGTAAATGTTATTTATTTTATGGCTATGGTCATTGCACTGCCATTGTTTACTATGACATTGACTTTATTCTCTATGCTCAGAGTGAGTAGTTCTCAAAGTATATTGGTACATCTCTCTCCTGCTTTTTGGATGGAGAAGATATTAGGCTTTTTACCCAATAAAATAGAAGAAAATATTAAAACTTTAAAAATAAACCCTATGCTTGCTAACGGGCTAGTCATTAAAAGGTCTCAGCTTATTGCTTTAGTATTTTCTCTAGGGTTATTGTTAGCACTTATTGCTGTAGTAGTCACTAAAGATATTGCATTTGCATGGAGTACAACCTTACATGTGGATGCTAAAACTTTTCATGGCTTTTTGTATAGTATAGCATTGCCTTGGAGAGAAATAGTGCCTTCTGCTGTGCCTTCTTTAGA
>Ga0256824_10000205_pt1 | contig 21500 bp, 12 predicted proteins | sample CV67metaG_FD_191570 | JGI IMG/M metagenome (GOLD analysis project Ga0256824, IMG submission 191570) | Hydrothermal vent microbial communities from East Pacific Rise, Pacific Ocean - CV67 | ecosystem: Environmental > Aquatic > Marine > Hydrothermal vents | place: Pacific Ocean: East Pacific Rise...
ATGAGAATAACGACAGACAAGCATTGTTAGATGAAGCTAAACAACTTGGACTAGAGTTTCCCAACAACATCAAGACAGATAAACTAGGGTTAATGATTGCAGATGCTAAAGAGACTACAACAGAAGTTAAAGAAGTAGAAGTAACTAAAGAAGTAGTTAAAGAAGCTAAACAAGAAACCGTAGAAGTACCTGTAGATGTACTTAAACAATTACAAGAACAAATCGATGAACTTAAATCAGCTAAAGCTGTAGGAACACCTTCAACTACTGGAACAGTGGATGTACTAGTACAAGCATTAAATGCTAATGCTGGACATAGTGGTATTAAGATATCAAAAGGTATCTCAGTTGATGATACTCCTAATAGGGCTGAAAAGATTAATAGAGCACTTACACTAATTAGATGTACTGTAATCCCTAGAGATCCTTCTAAGGTAAGTAGAAAAGCAGAAATTATCACTATGTCTAATGACTTGATTGGTGACTTAAGATATAAAGTACCTTTTAACCAAGAGACACATATACCACTAGCTATCTATAAAGTATTATCTGATAAGAGAGTGAATATCTATGATGACACACTAGTAAGTGGTAATAAGCAAACTGGTGAGACTATGGGTGGTTCTAAATCTATAGAAGCTTACTCTATTAATGTTCTACCTAGATTGACAGAAGCAGAGCTTAAATCACTAGCCCGAAAGCAGAAGCTTAGAAGTGAAAGTTTAGATGAAAGAGAAGATGCAATTCTTGGAACTAATGGTGAGGAAGAAGTTGTTAAAACAGCATTAGAGTCAGCAGGATATGATCTATAAACTATGAATATATAGAGCTACTTACGAGTAGCTCTATTATGTACATAGCATAACAACACAACTAAAATAAAGGATACTTATGCCAGATAAACTTGATGAAGTAGAGATTGATGTAGATGAACACAAAGCAGTAGACCCAGACTATAGTATAGATGCTGAAAGTTCTAGTACACCTGCTCCTACTGGTTGTGAAGCTCCTGTAATTAAGTATGAAGAGTTAGTAGGTAAGACAGAAGAAGAGAGACTGTTGCTGTACAGAACTGCCTATACACAAGCTATAGCTTCCTGTACTGATGAGGATATAAAAGAAGGATTTAGACAGTCAATAGTTACTATTAATAGTGCTTTATTAGACTTAACAGATAGCTTACCTACAGATAAAGCAGAACTTATGTCTACGTTCCTTGGTAACACTAAAGATCCTTTATCTGCTAGTACTAGAAGAACTAAACCTATGGGTACAGTAATAACTGAGCTTGATACCTATAAGGACGTATTTGACAGTTGCTTTAAATGTACTCCTGCAGAAGATACTTTTGAGACTAACGTTAAAGATGACATAAAAGACCCTGATTTTGCAGGAATAGTATATAACCCTTCTAGTCCTACAGATAAAGTAAACTCTAAAGGACTTAGTAGAAAGTTTATTGACTTCAAAGATGATAAGAACAAAGATGAATACTCTGAGGAGCATACATCATGTCTCAAGGACTTACCTTGTACTTTTGAAGAGTTAACACACCCTGAGCTAAAGCTAGAAGAAAACCCTAATAAAAGTAACATGGTAGGTGTAGACCTATCTAATGACCATATAACTAGTGGTTGTGCTAACGGTAGTGGGTTGTTTGACTTACTTATGACAGCAGTAGATAGTTCTATCAACCTACAATTTAAAGCTAGTAGATTAGATAATAAACAGTTTGGTGAGTTTTATGCCTCAGTGATAGGTGCGTCTATGCAGACTGCTACTAGTTTCTTGATACAGAAAGAACAACTTAAACTAGAGGCTGAGAAGGTTAGTATAGAGAGAGAGAAGTATGATCTCCTACTAGACAGACATAAGTATGATAAACATATTACAAAACTAGCTGCAGAGAAGACAGTACTAGAGATGGAAGTCCTTAAGAAGAAGCTGCCATTAGATCTAGCACTAACAGTACAACAACTTAAAGGTGCTGAGAAGTCAGTGGAGAAGTCATCTAGAGATATTGAGCTTACTGAAGCACAAATTGTAAATACTTACAACAGTATCGGTGAGACTAATGCTACTAACAAGTTTGAGAGAGAACGTATCCAAGCTACTACTAACAAGATGAAGAAAGATATCCAAGAGACTACTTTAAATGGTGTACTTAATAGAAACCTTACAGAAGCTAAGATAGAGCAGTCTAGAGTAGGAGTTAAGACAGCTAAGTATGACGCTATACTTAAGAAGTACCAAGCATACTCAACTAAGGTTGCTACAGAAGAAGCTAAGAAGACTGGAGCATCTAATAGAAGAGTCATGAATGCTGATGTACAGAGCAAGAACAAACAAGCTAGTTTATATGATCAACAACGTAAGACGTATATTTATGGTCAACGTAATGATATGCTTAAGGTAATGAAGGACATGTGGACTATACAGATAGATACTTTAGGTGCTGAAGGTATGGCTGTAGAAGCTATCAAAGGACCTGAACTTTCTAGTAAGATAGAGAGAGCAGCACTAGATGTAGGATTATAAGGTATGGGAACTAAAGTATCTGCTTCCTGTAGTGTTAATATGATGTCACCTTTGACATCAAAAGCTTCAGGAATACTAGATTTTGCAATACAAAGTACTGCACTAGATATAGGATACGTAGAGTACCGTAATAAAGACTACCGTTTAGGTTTTTCAAGAGAGATGACTAATGCCTATAGGGTAGGAGTAGTACAAAACTCAGATGTGCATTTTGAGAACCTAGGTAATGATGATATCAATAACCCTGTCAGTGATTTTAATGACCAGAGCACTGTCAGGACTTACGATGTAACTTCTTCTATGGGTATTGGTTTTATGCCTATAGCAGAGATTAAGTCTGATGATAATCCTGATGGTGTAATGAATAGAGGACCAAATAACAGGGATAGGGTTAAAGCAGAGTTGCTAGGTAAAGCAATGAACCTAGATATGAAAGATATAACAGATAGCCTACTAGGTAATAAACGTATTCCTCCTCAAAACTCTCCTGATTGGGCTAAGTATAGTAAGAACTATAGAGATAGTGGATCTGAACTATCAGAAACAGCTTACAGAAAGAAACTAGTTAAGGATGAGAAAGAGAAGAAGAAGGGTATGAAGGATGTTACTGATGTATCTGTAGGATACTTTGGTACGTTCAACCCTAAAGCTACTGTTATGCCACATGCTATGTTCTACACTTTCCTTAAGTGTTTAGAACGTACTTCTATAATAGCTCCTAACTCTCCAGGAACTCCAGGAAACCCTGCTATAGGTAAACCAGGAGATCCTGGGTATGTACCAGAAGTACCCCCTACTGCTCCTGTAGCTATTGGTTCAGGTAGAAAGTTTAGACTTAAGGGTTCACTATATGATGCAGTATACAACCTTAATGGCTACATACTAAGAGAAAGAATAGGGGTAGTATCTGGTAACACTAAGAGGTCTAGGGGGTACTCTAAAGTTATAGTAAACCTAGAGCATGACGTTCCATTGAATATCAACGTAGGTGTAGTTAAACACACAGACTTTAAGGGTACTAATAGTCCATACTTTAAGAAAAACGACTGGGAGTTTACAGGTATAACTATTCCTGATATGTATGTAACTATACAAGTACAAACTAGTTATAACACTTACGATGAACTCATAATGGTAGACCTATACCAAGAGACTACTATTGAGGGTAAAGGTAAAACCAGAAGAAGTAATTCTGGTAATCAAAGTAAACAACAGAAAGGTATGTCATGGACAGAAGCTTACATAGCTGAAAGTTTTATACCACTAACAGAATTCAGTATGAAGAAAGTTAAACTATTTGAACGTGGAAACCTAATGACAGAAGCTAAATGTTATTTTATACAATCTGTTAATGTATATAAAGAAAAGTGGTATGAAACTGCATTCTTTAAAGCTTTACTGTTTGTAGCTCAAATAGCAATGGCAGTAATACCAGGGCTACAAGGTGGAGCAGTAGCTATACAAACTGTCTTAGTTAAGATAGCTACAGCTATGGCTTTATCATTTGCAGTAAACCTACTTATACAGGCACTAGTTGATATGGGGATAATCAGTTCTTCGTTGGCTATAGCTCTCATCTCCTTAACCGTAGTTTACGGTGGAGCTATTGGTATTGGAGCTATAAATATGGACTTTACTTTAATGTCTACTATTATGAAGGTACTAGAAGCTACAGGTAAGGTATTTGCTGCTGAGACTGTTAGGAATAATAAAGAGTATGAAGATAAAATGAAAGAAATAAAAGAAGAAGAGAAGAGACTAGATGCTAAAGAAGATAAGCTAAGTGACTTACATGTACCTGCAGGTTTAGGGTTACTTATGCTAGACTTACAAAGATTATTAGATAGTGTTGATGTGCCTTTAAATGAAACTAGGGATGAGTTTATTAAAAGGACTACAAGCATGAAGCTAAAGACACAGGCTATCAGCTATGATGGGCTTAAGAGTATGGAATTATTTTAAAGATAAAGGATATAGAATGGGAATTGAAATTAGTCAAGAGGATATAGACAAAGTAATGGCTGAAAAAAGTGTAGATCTTAACACTGCTATTAACCTACTACAGCGTGGAGCTGTCAATAATAATACTTACAGTTGGGGAAATGTAAATAAAAATGCTGACCTTAAGTATAATAGTGATGGAACTCTTATGACTGCTCCTGGTAATTCTGTTACAGGTGATTTTAAAGCATCTGAAGGTGGGTATTGGCTAGGTGGTGTAAAAGAGGGTGTTTCTACCTCAGGTGTACTTGAACCAGCTTTTAACTTAGGTATGGGTGCTTGGAATGCTTACCAATCTTATGCAGCTCTTAAAGAGACTGAGAAGAATAATGCAGCTAGGGTAGAACTAGCTAATGAAGGTATCTATATGAAAAGAGTAGACCAACATAACAAAGTTGCTAAACAAAGAAGATACCAGAATATAGGTGTAACTAGTGCTAACAGTAATCCTATTGCTGCTATTGCTGCTAACCCATATACTAAGTATAGACCATTTGAAATGAAATACTAAGGAGTAGATTATGGCAGGAATAAATTGGGATAATGTAGGAAGTGCATATGTACCTTCAGTAAATCTAGTTAATGGACATGATAAGCTAATAGACAATATGTCTAAAGCTACAGCTTTAGTAGACTCTGTATTTAAAGATAAGAGATCCTTAGATGAGAAGAATGATGCTACTATTAAAGAACGTAATACTACAGACATAGAGATGAGATTAGCTTCTGGGGAACTAAAGCCTGAGGATCTAGCTGGTATGTCTGGTGTATATATGGACAGCAGTAGGATCACTAAGTTTGTAGATAGTATGCGTACACAAGAACATAACGACAACATACTTAATGAGCAAATACGAATGCGTAAAGAAGCAGAGAAAGTAGCAGCACACAACAAAGAATGGCAAGAGACTGAGTCTACTCTTAATAGAGAAGATAGCAGACTTCTGAAGAAGAATGATAATATCCTTAAGCTGGGTGCTCTTGATATACAGAAGAAGAAGCAAGGAATACTTAACTTTGAGCAAGGTATTATAGAACAACAGAAGGCTTATGCCACTAAAGCTGCAGTAGTAGCTAAAATGCCTTATGATAAGCAACAGGAATATTTCAACAACCCTGACACTAATGCCGAAGAAGCGTTGGCTGTTAGAGGGTTATGGAGTACAAAACCTAAACTATACGGTGAAGCTAACAACAACTTTGGTTACTCTGTAGAGAATCAAGGTATTGTAGATAAGTTTGGTATAGAAGGTGTACCTACATTAGCCGATGAGAAAGCCTTTAGTAAACTAAGTTCTGGATTAATGTCTAGAGACAGTGATGTAAGTAAGAAATCACTAGCTATTGCTAAGAAGGTATCTCCTGGTATAGATAACGTACTATCTTCTGGTGAAATTCTACGAAGGGCTGGTGAACTAGCTCAAAGACTAGGATATGAACCTTCAGAACTACAGATAGCAGGAGCACAAGTACAAGAGGTAGGTAACTTTTACGCTAACCTAGTCGGCAAGAATAGCCTAGAGAGAACTAACAATGATGTTCAGATTACATTACTAACACAGATGGTAGATAGTTTACCTGATAATTCTCCTGATAGAATAGATGCTGAGAACTTACTGCAAGAAGCCAAAGAAACATCTTTATCTCTAGGTAAGGGCAGAAATACAGTATCAGCAGCACAAATAAGAAAGCGATTGAAGCAATCTCAGTATGGACTATCTAAGTATACTAGAGCATCTGTTCCTAAGAAGAAAGGCAACAATGTAGATGGTGCAATCAAGAGTACTAAGAAGAAGAATGAGCCTAAAGATGTAGCCAAGAACATAACTAAGTAATAAGAAGGATTTAGATGTCTATACTAGATGAGATAATGGGAGTTTCCCGTAGTAGAAATACTGGTGCTTCAATCCTAGATGAAATAATGGGAGTACCCTCAACTAGTTCAGGAGTAGGTAGGGATGAATACGGAAATACAGCTAAAGGTGTACAAGCAGAAAAAGCTAGGATAGCTAAAAGCTTAGGACAAAGTGTTCCTGGTCAAGCAGCTGTAGAAAGTCCTTATAGTGGGCTATCTATACCTGATGCTGTAGCCAATACTCCAGGAGAAGCACCTTCACACCAAGTAGAGATATCAGATGAGTATGCTGCTAGGCATAGAGCAGAACGTCTTGGTCAGATGAATGTACTAGATACAGAGAGTAGAGGTCCAATAGGTACTACTCAGTACCGTAATGAAGATCCTGGAATAAACAGAAATAAGCCTACAGGTTGGTTCGAGAGAGCTGCAGACTCTATTGATGATGGTTTTGATGATGTAATGAGTTATATCTTTGGTAAACCAACATATAAGAATAAGAAAGAAGAAGAAGAAGCAGCTAGAGCTGACATGAACTTACAAGTTAACCAAGACGGTAATACTATGTACAGTAGACAGACTACAATGAATGATGAGTCTATAGGTAGCCTACGTTCTGACCTTATGAATGCTGAGGAAGATCCTGATGCAGATCAACTAATATACTATGCAAGAATAGATAACGTAGATGGAACTAGTTCATATAAGATAGGACTAGCTGGAGTAGATACCTTTGGTAGAACTGCAGAAGAAGATAGAGGTAAGGACATTACCTATCTATGGAGTAAGAGGACTAAAGATGCAGCTAAGTATGAAGCATTATTTCATGGTAACAGAAGTATGCTCAGAACTAGACGTAACGATATAGGTACTGATGCAGAAAACTATGGAGCTGGTAAATCAGAGATATACAATGCTGACTTCATGCAACTAGATGGAAGTGCTTCTGCTGATAAAGTAAGAACTCTTAATATGAGTACCATAGCTAAGATGCAAGAGCTAGGTGTCAACGTATCTGGTAGATACGACTCTAGAGGAATGGAAGCAGCATACAAGGAACTAGATAAGAAAGGTGATCTGTATGGTAAGAACTCTGTAGAATACAAAGATATGGTCCAACTAGTTGCTAACTTAGAGCATACAGGTAAGAAAACTAGAGCATTAATTGATGTACCTATGGATCTAGTTAGTGGGTTAGGTTCTAGTGCACAGCAGTTAGCAGGTAGTTTAGGAGATACAGTACTAGATGCAATAACTCCAGGCAACAACTCACTTCTAGACAACTTTAAGAGTATGGAACAAGCTGATAAGACTTGGGGATACAAAGGCAGGAAAGAAACTGAAGTACTAGGTAGACAAGCAGTACGAGAGTTCAAGAAGGGCAATTATGTAGGTGCATTGATGAAGGGTATTCAAGCATCACCTGATACAGTAGCTCAATCACTTCCTGATATGGCATTAATGTTTACGGGTACGGGTACAGTAGCTAAGGCTACTCAACTTGCAGCTAAGTTAGCTCAGTCTAGAGCAATTACAAAAGCATTAGATGCTGCTAAAGCTGCAGGTAAGACAGGCATACAACTAGAAGAAGTAGGTAAGATAGCTGCTTCATCTGTAGCAACCAAGAAGCTTATGAAAGAAGCTATAGAAACAGCTACTAAGAAGTTTGATAACAGTAAGTTTGCTAGGTATATGGACCCAAGAGAGAATATAGGTCTAGCAGCATTCGCAGCCAAACAAACCAACAACCAAATAGACGAGAGACTAGAGAATGGTGAAGACAACACAAATATAGCTAAGATTGGAGTTATGTTTGCTTCTAACTATGTACTGGGGGGTATAGACAAGATTGCCTTTAAACAACAGCTTAGTCCTGTGTTCTCAGAACCTATTAAGAAGATGATGAAGTCTATCCCTAAAGAAGGTATGGTAGCTGTAGCAGCTAAAGCTGCAGGAGTAGTGGCTAAACTAGTTAAAGCAGGTTCAATAGAAGCAGCTCAAGAGTACACTCAGACTTATGGTGAGACTATTAATGCTGGGTTAGGTACAGATAAGTATGGCTCAAATCCATTTAGTGATCACTTTTTAGATGAAGCAACTAAAGGAGCTTTACTAGGCTTTGGTGCTGGTGGACTTATGCATGGAGCAGCTATGGGAGCAAGTTCTTTAGGTGTTACATTAGGTAGTCGCAAGAAGAAGGCTAAAGCTAAAGATGATAAACCTCTTAGTGGGCTAGGAGAAACTGCCTTTAGTGGTGCATCTGGGTTCGATACTAAGCAGGAACTTACTGACAAACTAGATCTTGATGGAGTAAATACCAAAGAAGGGTTTGATGAGCATATAGACAAAGCACTAGGGGTAGCTACTAACTCCAGTATGGAAAGCATCTCTAGTATCGTTAACAATATGATAGAGATAGGTAAGGATAAAGGTTACTACACTGATGATGACGTTAAGGTATTAGAAGAGAAGCTTTATAATAAGCAAAACCCTCATATCCAAGAACTTAAGACTATTATAAATAATGATGCTAATCTAAATACAGATGGAGCTAAGGATAAATTTAGAGCTATTCTTCAACGATCTGGTGCTCACATGAAGGAATTTACTGAGAGTATAAATGATCAAGTAGAGAAGGGCAACCTAGATGGTCAGAAAGTAATAGACTTTATAACAGAAGAAACACTAGACCCTAAGTTTTATAAACAGCATGTGATGTACAGAACTAACATGAGCCTACTAAGTAAGTCTATTGGATTGACATCAGCTAATACTGACACAGTAATAGACGAGATGATAGATAACAACAATAGAAACACAAAAGAGACAGAAGAAGCGATAGAAGTTCTGTCTAAGAACTTTAGCGAAGATATAAATGAAGAGGGTATGGATTTTTCTGATTGGAATGCAGACGGTAACCTAAATGATATCATAGCTACTGAAGATGATAAAGGTAGAGGAGTACTATCTGCTATACAAAGAATACTCTCTATTGCAGGTAAAGCAAATGAGAGAATTAAAGATGAGCATTTTATACCTAATATCGCTAACTACTTAAGTAAGTTATCTAAAGAAACTGTAGACACATACAAGCAACCACTCATAGATAGCATCACAGGGGTAGAAAGCTTTTCACTACTTAAGAAAGTAGCGTATGCGTTTAAAGAGATGAGTAATGATAATATAGAAGCATTCTTGACATACCAACAAGACCTACTAGACTCCCCACTACTGCAAAGTACTTATGATCCAACTAATAAGAAGACAACAGAAAACGTAAGTTACGACATTATAACTAGTGGTAAGAATTACGGTAAGAGGTCTCTACAAGAGTACTTACATGATGCTCTTACAGCGTTAGCTATTGATGATCCTGTTAAGAGTAAAGCATATCTAGGTAATTTGATAGAGAATTTAGGTTACTGGGTTAAGACAGAAGGAACTCTAGCAGAGACAGACAAACTAGCTAAGACAATAGAAGAAGAAGCCAAGCTCAAACTAGAGCTACTGAACCTACTTACTCACCTAAGAGATGGTACTAATGCCAAAGAGCCTATTGATATGCAACAGGTGTTTGATGATATTGCTCCTGTAGCTAAAACTAAGAAGAATGGCAAAGAAGAAACTAGTTCTAACGAGTATAATGATACACTCAAGGAAGCAATAAAGAATATTATAAATGGTAATGCTGACTTAAAGAAAGCACTTAAAGAAGATCATAACATAGACCTAAAGGACTGCTAGTGGCATGTGATATAAGTAAGGTAGTAGATCTACTGAAGAAAGATAAGGCTCTTGGTGACACTATTACAGCACTTATAGCCGATAGTAAGGTCAAGGAAGAGAACAAACTAGAGATTGAGGCATTGAGAGCTGAACTAGCTGATGCTAAGGCAGCAGATAAGTCTTCTATCCAAGATGAGATTACAGCTAGTAGAAAGCTTATGAATAATGCATCTAAGAGGATAAAGACTAAAGTTACAAATATGAAAGTAGCTAATATAGAGCTTCCTCAAAGTAAGGAAGCAGAAGCAAATACAGAATACCCTACGGTAAGTGAAGTACTACGATCAGGTAAACTTAGCGCAGCACTGGTTATAGCTAGAAATGCACTGTTTACAGGACTAGAGTTTGTAGGAGTTAAGGATATCGACACTAAGATAGACAGTTTAATAGACTTTGCTGCTACAGGAGCTAAACGACTACAGATAGCTATTGTAGATCCCCTTACTAAAGTAGTAGGTAAGAATGCATTGAAGTCTCCTCACATAGAGAATGCAAGTAATTTCATTTCTACTATGGGAAATGCTGTACGAACTTTCTATGATAGAGATATAAAGATTACTCCTGATCTAGTAGAGTTTGCTCCTGAACTAGCTAAGTTCCTGGAAGCACATAATGGTAAACTACCAGAAGAGTTATCTAACACTATGATTTATGCTCTAACACAAGTACTAGCTGGTAACAAAGAGTCATTAGCAGGTGTACAAGATAATATTAATATTGCTGAAGCACTAGGACTAGAAGGTGAATACCTATCAGCTATGGACTTAGAGGATTTAAACAAGAGAGGTGCTATAAGTTCTTCTATTATTAAGGCTATTGCTAACGTAATAAAGCAGAAAGTAGATGTAGGATATAACCTAGATAAGGAAGGGCTTGGAAAGATACCTATAGAAGATGAGAATGGTAACACTAAGACTATTGAGTATGACCCTTCTACAGATTTTAGTTTACGAATAGCTGAAGCTTTAGCTGCACATTTGATAGCAGAACTAGTTGAAGCTGGTGTACTATATACAAGTAAAACTAAGCTATCTACAAGAACAGACGAGAACCAGATACCTTTCCTTAAATTTAATGAGACATTCAATGGTGGATATGGTAAGCTATTAGCTAGAGCTAATGCAGCCAACAAACTAAGTCAAGAGATATCAGAAGTATTTGGGGAAGACTCATTATTTGATACCTTCTACACTGAGAAAGATACTCTACCCGATAACAGTAAGATATTAAAGAATGGTCAACCAGTAAGTAGTAAGTACCAGAGTACTATAGACAAAATAGAGAAAACATACTATGAAATAAGTGATAGTATGAAGTCACTAGTAGGTATGTCTCCTGTAGAACTAATAGAGATGTTTGGTATACACCCACATGATGTATCTCCAACTAGTTATACACTATTAGGATTATCGGAAGAAGAGATAGCTGTCATATATAATATGCCTCCTCATGGTGTCAAGTTTGCCTCACTCGTTACTACACATGAGAACAGGGTTAAGAGCCAAGTAGCAGCAGAAGGAATAGAAGAGATAGCCTACAAAGGATCTATCTTAGGTAAGCTATCTACTATAACTAGTATTCTACAGCTTAATGAATTTCTGGATGATCAATTACACTTTGGAGCTAAGGTAGGTAGTAATGCTAGATTCTATCTAGAAGGTAATGGAGTACTTACTCCTCAAACAGATAAGTCCTTAAGAGCCTTATTGAATACCCTCAACATGAAGAAGAATATTTCTACAGAAGCTAACAATGAAGAGTTATTTCTATTCAAGATGGATGTTACACAAGGACTACCTGATGTATATCTAAAGAAAGGTTTTTCTGGAGAAGACAAAGTAAATCCTGAAGATACCCATACAGAGTTTGAACATGCATCATCTAGGCTACAAGCTGAACCTAAGACTAGAGCACTCCTTAAGAGAATACTCACAGGTAACACTAAGAAGGGTGATACTAAAGCTATTGCAGCTATTACAGATGTTAAGAGTCTGCAAGCACTATCAGCACTACTAGCTTTAGAAGAGTACTTACAGGCTATAGAAGGCAAGAAAGAAAGTTTTAATACACAGGTAATGGCTCAGTCAGATGCCAAGAACCAATCAGTAGCACTTCGTACTATGAAGAGTGGTAGTTTAGAAGATGCTGCTCCTCACCTAGCTAGTGTTGGAGTACTTACACAAACATTCTTAGCTACATTGTTAAAGAAGCATTCAGGTACTCAAGCTGACTTAATTCAGTCTATGATAGACGATCCTACTAAACAAGACATAGAAGTGTTGAAGGATGCAGGTATCAGTATACAAGATGCATATCAAGAAGTAACTATCAAGTTCCTAGAGGATATGGCAGGTACAGCTATGCTGAAGATGCTAGAAGGGATATTCGGTAAACTAGTTGAAGTAGACAGCAAAGGTAATACTGTAGTTACTCCAGCAGGTAGAAATTTCTCTAAGCACCCAGTAATGATTCACTTGTATGGACAACTAGCTGACAGTTTGGCAGAGAGTCTTGGTGTAGCAGCTAGAGAAGAACTTATCAAGATATTAGTTGATTCTTTGAAGACTAAGAAAGCTAAAGGTAGAGAGTTAAGAGATTTAATGAATAACCTCAATGCTGCTATCGATGAGGCGTTAATTAAGGGTAACAGTAATAGTCCTGAACACAAGAGATTGTTTCCTATGAAGATAGGCAAAGATAAACGTACAGCATATATGAGACAAGCTAAGGGTGTTGAGGATGATAGCAATACAGAAGATATGCTACAGCATATTAGCCTTATTGTAGGAGAGTTGTTAGGACAGAACCTATTCGCAGCACTAAGTGATACATTTGCTCCATTTAAAGAGCATAATGAAACTATCACAGAAGCATACAACATCACATTTGCTGTAGGGTTAGCCCTCAACGAAGCTATGCTGACATTGAATAACTTCAAGGATAACCTCAGTACTCCTAAAGCAGTATTAGATGAAATTTTAAATATGACATTAGGTAAGTATGCGTTAAAACTAGGTAGTAAGAAAGCAGGTGGTCAAGAACTTACTATCAGTAAGAATGAGACAGATCCTACTGCTTATGCTGAAGGTAAGGACAGAGCTATAGCAGATGGTGGAACTAAGATGAGAGTTAAAGTAGGTAAGACTAGTATCTCTTACAGACCTCCTAAGAGTAGACCTAAGCCTACTTCTACATCAGTATTGCCTGTAAGTTCACACTTACTGGATGCTAACATCGTAAGTAAGGTACTGAAGTACTTGAGAATTAACCAGGTATTTGATGCATTCATAGCGAATGGTAAGGTCAGACTTGTAACCGAGTTACTAGGTAATATTGCTTACTTAGAAGAGACACTCGACAGTAAACATGAAGTAGAGTCAGCACTAGAAGGTGTTAAGAAAGCCAGAAAGCTATTTGAGAATAATATGAGTAAGGAGTTATCTACAGCCTTTGGTAATGCTCTTACAGAGATCAGTAAGAAGTATCACTTAGATATTAATGATGTAGGTGTATTGAGTACACAACTAGAGAACTTAGAAGATACTCTTACAGATAACTTGAAGGATATCAATACCAATAGAGAAGCTAAACGACTAGATGTTACTTATGTAAGTCAGTTCGGTGTGAATGGTAAGTTAATACTTAAAGATGGTAAGATCATTGCACTTAAGTATAACGTAGGACTAGAGCCTACTATTCTAACTGCAGATGCTAATGGTAACCATATCTCTGAAATGAGTAACGAAGAGATCAAGCAACTAGTTATATCTACATTACTTCGTAATAACGATAACATGACTGGGGACAAAGTTAAGACAGCAATGAGACTTGTCACTAAAGTTAGAAATAAAGTTCTGAATGATAAGTTGAATACAGAGAGAGGTGCTAGACTCAAGCAACTAGATAAACTAGACGGTATGCTTACTACACTAAGCCTCAATGACGTAACTACTAGATTAGATAGTATTATGAATACAGGTACTAGAGAAGATGTACCAACTATCGTAAGTGCTCCATCTGACTATGCTGCCGATCTAGTTGTAGATGCTTTACAAGAGGTTGAGGATAAACAGAAGTTAGCTAAGAAAGTACGAGAAGAAGACAAGAAGAACGAAACCACTAAAGGTAACGACTCTGAGTTTGATCCTACTACTGTTAAAGAAGCTAATGAAATGGCAACAGAAATAGAAGAAGGTAAGACACTAGTTTCATTTGACTTTGAAACTAACATGACTGAGAAGCATGATGATATCTCTAAGAATACTCCTAACGAGGTATATGCTAGTAAGGGACACTGGGAAGATGGTAAGTACATTGAAGAGTCTCATATACATATAGTACTAGCTATGGGAGAGGATGCTGCAGAGAATGATAAACTAGCTGGAGAGAAAGAAGCTAACTACAATACATCTGAAAGTGTACAAGAGATAATTGATGGATCTCCTGCTAACGGAGCAATAGTAGCTAAAGATAAAGCTGATATGCTCAAGCAGTTACATACGTTTGTAGGTGACCACTCTGTAATAACATTTAACGGTACTGACTTCGACATGAAAGTGGGGGAATTAAATAATAAGCACTATGACCTAAGAACTATAGGAAGTAGTACGTTTAGAGAGAAGGATATGGGTTCTGCTACTAAGGGTAAGTTGACTGAATACCATGAAGCATTTACAGGTAAAGTAGAAACTGATCCTGATGCAGCTCACAGTGCTTCTTACGATGTTAACCTTACTGCTGAACTAGCAGGAGAATTTGCTAATAACATTATTGCTTATAAGAATGATGGTACTCCTATACAGCAAGTAGGGAAGATAACTAACAATGATTATGACTATGATGGATCACTAGATGAGCAGATAGGGGATATACTTGAAACGGTAGAAGAGAAGGCTAAGACTGAACTAAGTTCACTCAATGTGATAGACTTCTTTACAAAGATGCTTCAGAATGGCTCTAAAGAGGAAGAAATATCTTTCCTAGGTGCTACTATGACTAAACTAGTTGAGCCTATCCTAGCCCATACTGAAGAGGTCATAGATGTAATAGAGAGAGAGACTGACTTACCTTATGCTAAGGGACATGCTCTTACCTCTGTAGATAGTAATGCAGATGTACTAGTTATTGATCAACCTAGACACTACAATGGTAAAGACTCATCCACAGCAGAAGTATTTGTGCATGAGGTTATTCACCCTATAACTAAGATGTTATTCCACAGTAAGAGGGTTAAACATTTCTATCAGAAAGAGTTACGCCAGATTGATAACTTATTTGTTGAAGTACGTTCTAGGATTAATAATGAGAATTACCAGGATTGGTTTGGTAAGGGAGATCTAGCTAAAGCACAATATGAATATGTGTTCAAAGAGAGTAAGGGTTCTAAAGAATTCGTAAACTACCTTCTAAGTAACCATATCTTTGGTAACAAAGTAGATATGGAATTAGGACCAATTAGAGATAACTTATTAGACATGCCTGAGAAGGGTGGTATAGTAAATGCTGTACTTACAATTCTAGCTAAGATAATAAACAGCATAATGGGCAAGAAAGAGAAGTTTGCTACTGATCTAGTTACGGAGCTGATACTAGATGTCAATGGTGTGAACATCAAGAACAAGAAGGTAGTCGGTAAGACTATGACTAGAACCTTCGACTTCTTGAAGACACTCGATTACCAAATGAAGTATGCGAAGATGGATGGCAGATTTAAGAAGATTAAAGAAGCTGCAGCTACATGGAGACTAATAGGTGATAACGTACCTAGACTATCTGAGCAACTAGCTGATAGTTCAGACTTCAGGATACTCTTAGCTGATTTACTCCCCTCAGGTACTAAAGATATTCCTTATGTGGATCATAAGATACATTCTTCTATCATCGCTAATGATAGAGAAGATGCTATTACACAGGTAATGAGAAAGATCTTAAACCCTACAGGTAAGGGACGAAATCTTGTCAATAACTCTGATGACACACTTCTTAAGGAAATAGTAGTAGACCTAGACCTACAAGCACTTTATGAGATAAAGGGTATTACAGTAGATAACATTATGGAAATGATGTTAGATGAAGAAGTACTTACTAAGTATGAGAATGATCTACTAGCTCAGATTGAAGATGTGTATGTCTTTAATGAGGAGGAGAAAGTAGACATCATGAGATCTACTAAAGATTTAGCTACTGGTATGTTGTACAGAAAGATGAATATAGGTACAGGTAAGGACTATGTCCATATAAATGCCTACAACATCGCTAAACTACATGCGTATGGCAAGTCTTCTACAGCATCAGATAGTGGTATAGCAGAACTAGAGTCATTAGTTGATGCACTAGCTACTGTGTATACACTTCAAGGTATTCCTAAGTCTACTAAGACTGGTTACGCTACATTCATGAAAGAGTTTAAAGATGTGTCTAAGGCTATACTAGAAGTAAACAACGGAATTGTTAAGATGGGTAGAGAGAATACTGCTGAGAATAGAGAGAGAGCCATTAAGGGTTACTACACTCCTGTCAAAGAAGACTCACAGTACATAATACCTATTGTAGATAACATTCACAACAACATTACTAGTGATTATAAACTAGTTCATCAAGTCAAAGTAAACAACAAAGTTACGGTTAGTTACTATAAAGTAAATAGAAGTGTACTACAAAATAGACTACAAGGAGCTATCGGTACTATTGAGTATGATGCGACAGTTACTAACTCTGTACTCGTTGGACTTAGTAAGATAGAGAGAACATCAGCAATCAGAGCTATACAGCGTATGGATACTGCAGGTAAACAAGAAAGCTTCATATTCTTATACAACAATAAGGGAGAAGTTAGAGACATCGCTCTACGAGTCCCTGAGACGTTAGAACAAGAGAACTTGACCATTGATAACAGAGCTTCTGTTACACTAGCTCACGCTGAAGGTAGGTATGTAGAAAGTGAGTCTACTAAGAGAGAGAATGATAAGTGGTTAGACATTGCCAACAACGATTACTTAAGTAACTTCTACACAAATAGAGATGACTTTATTTGGGTAGGTAGAGATAGTTTAGATAAAGATCTTAAGAGTCATTATAACATCCTTACGGATAGAATGAAGAACAGTATTGATAAACTAGCTATGTCTGCTGGTAGTAAAGAGGGTATGTGGGTTAGGAAGAGTGTAATACGTCTTAACTTTGGTGGAGACGGTAAATCTATGATAGACATACTAGCTAAATATGATATCAACAATAAAGATATCAATAAAGTTGTTAGAGCTATAGAGAAGGGATTACTAGAGATAGGTAAAACTTTCAAACTAGAGATTGTAGGTAAGACATTTGATGTAATCAGAGATAATATCGTATCTAACGTACTTCTTGAGATGTTGAAGGGTAGAGATCCTATAGAGATAATCAAGTATACTATGGAAGGTATAGTAGAGATTATCAAGCTGAATGAAGCCAAGAAAGAACTAATAGGACTTGAGTTAGAAGCTAGAGAAACTAGGAACTTAGCTCAAGCTAGTGCTATTGCAGATAAGATCCTTAAGGTCAATAAGAAGATAGACAAGTCACCTGTCAAATACTTAGATGATTTAGGATTTAACTCTTCGTTTGCTGAAGATGTAGTAGATAAAGATTCTACTTATATGTCTAAATTGGAGCAGGACTTATATGATAAACTAGATAGTAATCCTGCCCTAAGAGCTGCTAAATCAGCCTTTGATGTGTTGTACATAAATAAAGGTACTAAGCTGAATACAGCACTAGGTACATTGTTCTCTACTTCTGACTTTGCTTCTAGATATGCTACAGATCAACTAGATCAGAAGTATTTTGAGCATGACTTGAAGCTAGAGTTTGGTGTATGGTTTAGTAAGAAGGATGGTTCTGAGGGCTACTCTGCTAAAGACAAGATGTTAGCTTACAAAGGTTTCAGGGCTAAGAGGGTTAAGGAGTTTCAGGAGACTAGATGGAAGGGCTTATTAGAGCAACATATTGACTATTCTCTTAAAGCTGGAGATTTGCTTACAGCATTAGATAGGTTGAGTGTATTACCATTCTTTAAGTTTAAGCAACGTATTGGTAAAGTTTTATGGAAGAGATATAAAGACAATCCTGCCACTGCAGCAGTGATAGGTAGTTTCTTAGCGTACTTAGATCAAGCACAAACATTTGGAGATTTTGAGAGAGCTGAAGAGTCATTCTTTCAGTTTTTATCAAACACATCGGGTAGTCCGATTAATCATATATTAAATATTATGAGTCCAGCCCTACTAGATAATTTAGGTATAACTAGTAGTCCTAGTGAATTTTAAGTAGTGCCTATTGAGACACTACTTTATTCTCTGTCTTTATCTTTTTCTGCAATAAAGGCAGCTAAAATAATGTAAGGTAGTAATGTTATGAGTAAACCTACTACCGTACTTATAAATCCTGCTACTACACCTATACCTAAAAATAATCCCATGTCTTCTTCCTATTAGTAGTTTCACTACCCACGATTACTTAGTATTTGTAGGAGGTACTTTGTGTGTGGGTAGAGTGTATACATAGTTAGGTCTTACGTTACCAAGTTAGTAACTGCCTAGAAGGATTACTTGCCGAACTTCTTTACTGGCTTCTTGAAAGCAGGCTTGGTGGTACTTGCAGAGCCTCCAGCAGTGTTCTTCGGGCGTTTAGCTTTAATCCAAGCATTTACTTCTGCTTCTGTAAGACCATTTTCATACTTAACTGTATCTGCAAACTCTAAGTCTTTGTTGTACTTAGTTCCTGCTTCTACTTCACCATCAGATAGTACTTCTGCTGCTGTAGCTTTATCATCATTCTTATAGAATTTAGTGATACAAGTCTTTTCCATGATGCTATTGTTCCATACAGAATACTTATTAGTAATTCTTAATGTAATCAACTCTTCAGCACCTTCTTCATACACAGTAACATCTTTCAATGCTTTCTTTTTACCTACTGGTAATTCAGCTTCTACAGGCTCTCCAAGGTCTACATCTAGGATTACCATCAACTCATTGATCATCTCTTGACCAATTTTGTTATCTGCTTGTCCTTTGTTGTATACTCTTAAGTCACCATAAATCATTTGCTCTTCACCTTGGTGCTCAACAAAGAAGTTAATAACTGCTCCACCATTTTCTGCTTCATCATAAACTAGTGCTTTGATTGTTACGTCATTGTAGATACCTGACTTGTTTAGGAACTTATTTCCTGAACCTTCAAAATCTTTTACTGCGTCTTTACTTATATTTCTTTTAAACATATTGTTTCCTTATTTTTATTAGAGTCTAAACTCTTTTGTTACTTTACTATTAGCTTCAACTACCATATCTAAATGGTTACCTAAAGTATAATAAACCTCATCTTCTTTAAGTTTCTTAGACTTAATAGGATCTCCTGTACTTTCTATGTACATCTTTGCTGGTACATCTAGTTTTGATCTAGCTTGTTTCAATGAACCCTTAGTGTAAGCTACCAAGTAACTACCTTCTTGAGCTATTGTAATACTCTCATCAACTATAGAAAACCATCCACCCTTAGCTGCAAACTTTCCTTGTCCAAAGCCTACATACTCTGTAGCCTCATCTGACTTGTCTTTGATTACATGACTAAGTAATATGATGTTAATATCGTTAAGCTCTAAATACTCATGTAGGAAGTCTACAAACGTACCTAGTTCTTTATTAATCTCTGCACCTTGACTACCATAAACATTAGGAGTCTTCATTGCAATATTGATAACATCCATAGTTATCTGAGATACAGTATCAAATACAATAGTTTCAGGGTAACAACCAAACTTAGCTTCAAAAGCTTCCATCTTATTGACTACACCTTCTACCTGTACTAGTTCACTATCTACAGTTACTTCTCCACCATAAAGGAATAAATCCATACCATAGAATTCTTCTACTAGCATATGTGGCATAGGTAAACTAAAAGCTTTACTATCCCTAGATATAACTAGTGTCTTACTTGGATCTAGTGAAGCTAGTAGTTCAGTTTTACCTGTACCACTTTCACCATTAACAAGTATCTTTGCTGCTGCCATTACTAGCCTCCTATGTTATATAATTTATGCAGACTATCAATATAGTCGTTAAAGAGTTGTTCTTTTTCTTGCTGTAGATTATCAAGTTCAAGTGCTAATTCATTTACTTTATTTTCTAAAGCTTGAATATAGCCATTCAGGTCTTGTTTCTCTACTTTTTCAACATCATCCATCATTTACCTCCTTTTTCATAAGATTGAAGTCATTATCAAATACCTTCTTACCATAGCATCTGTAGTTTTCAGGTTTATCATCTAGACCATCTTCTAACACATAAATATATGTAGCATTATCAGTTTCATCTATTCTCTTAACAGTATAAATAGTAGCTTTTCGTTTGTATTTTTTATCTATCTCTATACTCATATTATACCTTTAATAGCCTCATATCTTTATACAAAAGATGTACCAAACTAGGATCTTCTTTTGCTTTAAGATACGTATCTTTACATAGAGTTAAAACACTCTCAATAAAGTCTAAATCATCTTTAGTAATTGACTCTGTAAGTACAGTTACTTCAGGAGGATAACTCTTTAGTTGCTTACCTGTCTTTTCAGATATCTCACCTACAATATTTCTATTGATATATACTAGTCTAATTCTGTCTATAGGAATACCTGTCTTAGTATAGATATACGCATAGATAAGTAGTTGGTATCTGTAGTGCATAGGAATAGACTTAGGTTTAGTCTTTGAGTTGTAACTCTTATAATCTATAACCATTCCATTATCTCTAGCATCTACACTACCTGCAGCATATACTCCATCACCTAAATCTAGTTGTATGAACTCTTCTACTGCTTCAGGCATATTAGGTAGTACATAATCATTAACTAGTCTTTCAGCCATAGGTACGTAGTCTGTAAGTACAGTACTAGTATCTACATCTTCTTTTTTACCTTCTTCTGTTGCGTAAGCTTCTATAGCAGCCTTATCTACTTGTTCTCCGTTAGCTACTGCTGCAGCTACACTATGCACAATAGTACCTATAGTTGAAGCAGTGTTACCATCAAAGGTTGTTTCACCCAAAACTTGACCTCTATACCATAAATGGCTTCTGTCCATAAACACACTAAACTGTGAAGGTGATATTTTAAATACGCCTTTCGGTAGGTGAGTGGTTCCATCATCATATGTTAAATATTTTTCTGTAAACGTCATATTTTTCCTTTATTTGTTGTTATATATGTTGCACCTATAGATAGAACATAGTTGTCATAAGCTTTAGCTGCTTCTGTTTCATCTGTGTAATACCCTATAAGTACTCTTTT
>Ga0256824_10000207_pt1 | contig 21314 bp, 16 predicted proteins | sample CV67metaG_FD_191570 | JGI IMG/M metagenome (GOLD analysis project Ga0256824, IMG submission 191570) | Hydrothermal vent microbial communities from East Pacific Rise, Pacific Ocean - CV67 | ecosystem: Environmental > Aquatic > Marine > Hydrothermal vents | place: Pacific Ocean: East Pacific Rise...
GAACTTCCAAACTTTCAACTTCTATATACAGAAGGAAATACTAGTGTTTCACGGACTCCTTTAGGAGTACAAGGGGAGTCATTAGTTTTTGCAGGACCTTTAAAAGAGGGGCAAAAGGTACAGTTTGGGTTTTCAAATGCTACAGCCTTACTCTCTGGAGCAGAGAAAATAAACCAAGAGATAGATAAAAATCCAGCGCAAGCAATCTATATATTTTCTTGTATTGCAAGAAAAACACTCCTAGGTAAAACTCTTGAAAAAGAGTTCCATGCCTTTGAGGAGATTGCCCCAACAGCTGGCTTTTTTACCTATGGTGAGTACTATAGTACAAGTGGAAACAATGCCATACTAAACTGTACAACAACACTTCTTGTACTATCAGAAAAGAAGAAAAAGAAGAAAAAAGCACCTAAAAGAAAAAGAGTAGATACACATACTACAGATAATGTAACCTTCGGAGCACTTACACACTTTATCAAGCAGACCTCTGATGAACTAAGTGAAAACATCTCCCTACTTAACCAATATAAAAATGTAGTAGATAAGTCTTCTCTCGTTTCAAAAACAGATGTAAATGGGAAAATTACCTATGTCAATGACAACTTCTGTAAAACAAGCAAGTTTTCAAGAGAAGAGCTCATTGGTGAAAATCACAATATAGTAAGAGATGAGAATATCTCCGATGCTATCTTTAAAAAGATGTGGTTTGATCTTAACAGAGCTAAGGTCTGGAGAGGGCTTATCTCAAACAAGGCTAAAGATGGCTCTATCTATTATATTGAGACAACAATTATGCCTATTTTAGATGAGAAGGGAGACCCTCAAGAGTTTATTGCGATTCGTCAAGATGTTACAAAGCAGATACATTCAAAACAGCGTATCATTGAAAAAGAGCAGTTTATCAAGGCTATTTTTGATAATCAAGATAGTGTTGTAATTCTTGCATCCAAAACAGATGGAATGCTTAATGTAAATAAACAGCTCTTCAACTTCTTTGCATATAAAGATTTTGAAGACTTTAAAGATCAAAACAGCTGTGTCTGTAACCTCTTTATAGAAGAAGAGGGATATATACATAAAAATACTACACCCGAATGGATTGATGAAATTGCTAACAATCCCGACTCAGATTACAAGGTCAAGATGCTAATAAAGGATGGCACAGTCCATATATTTAGTATAATCATCAGTAAGATAGAAGATAAATATATTATTAATCTATCCGACATTACAAAGCTAGAAACAGCCCTCTTAAAGGCGCATAGTTCAGAACAAGCAAAATCAATATTCTTATCAAATATGTCACATGAAATACGAACTCCTCTTAATGGAATTTTGGGATTTACAGATATCTTAGTTAAAAAGAACCTCGACAAAGACTCCGCACACTATGTTGAAATCATCAAAAAAAGTGGACAAACTCTTCTTAATGTCGTCAATGATATCTTAGATTTTTCCAAGATTGAGAGTGGAAAGTTATCTATTGATGAAACAGAGTCTGATCTCTTTATAGAGATGGAAGCTGCCATCTCTACCTTTACTTCACTCTCCAAAAACAAGGGCTTAGACTATTCTGTCTACATAGACCCCAAGATACCAAAAACACTCCTTTGTGATGTCCAAAGAATAAAACAAGTACTTAACAACCTTATCAATAATGCAATGAAGTTTACACCTAAACATGGTTCAGTAGGTGTAAATATCTCACTTCAATCAATCTCAAGCACAAAAGCAAGCATAAAATTTAGCATCAAAGATACAGGGATAGGTATTGCTAAAGAGAAGTTACCAACAATTTTTAAGGCTTTTTCTCAAGCTGACAACTCTATAAGTAGAGAGTTTGGAGGGACAGGATTAGGACTTGCAATAAGTAATCAGTATCTCAATATGATGGGCACAACCATAATTGTAGAGAGTAGAGAAGGAGAAGGCAGTGAGTTCTCTTTTACACTAGAGTTAGAGGTTGTAAATGCCCAAGAGTCTTTAGTTCAAAACAGTTTTGACTCCTCAATACATATCAATATACTCTCTTCTAAAAGTAAAAAAGATATCTGTTCTATTAATGACATAGTAAGTAGTTACCTCAATTCATGGAACTATAAATACACAGTGATTTATAGCTTAGAAGAGCTTCATCAAGATGCAACTATACTCATAGTATGCTCAAAACTTTTTGATAAAGAAGCCTGCTTAAAAACACTTAACAATCTACATTGTCCACAACTTCTCTACATAGAAAGTATCGAAGATAATTTTCAATGTAGAGATGAAAAGTTTCATCCTGTTTCTCAACCGATGACTGGTTCAACTCTTTTTGACAAACTGAGAACTCTCTCTACTGGTCTTGTGCATCAAACAAAGCAGACAGTAATTGAAAATATTGCAAAGTACAAGGGGAAGGTTTTAATTGCTGAGGATAACGAGACTAACCAACTACTTATAACAATCATGCTTGAAAAGAGAGGAGTAGAGTATAAGCTTGCAAACAATGGTCAAGAAGTACTTGATGAAATTGCACAAAATGATATCTATGACTTAATCTTAATGGATATCAATATGCCTGTTTTAGATGGAGTGAGTACGACAAAAGAGTTACGTGCAAATGCTTATACCAAACCTATTGTTTCTCTCTCAGCAAATGTAATTAAGAGTGATGCCATCGCCTTTAAAAAAGCAGGAGTTGATGAAACGCTTAACAAACCTCTTGTACCTCAAGAACTTGATAAAATCTTACAAATATACTTAAAAGCCCAAGAAGAAGTTAGTTTTGATACTATAAATATTCAAAAAATATCTCAAGAGCTATCACTTTTAGATGCTAAGACCATACTTAAACTTTTAAGGAGCTTCGCAAGAAGTGCCAAATCAATACTACTCAAACTACAAACGCAGGCTCTCGATAAGGACTTAATTCATAGCTTAAAAGGGATGTCTGGGAACCTAAGGTTTAACAATCTCTATCAGCTTACAATTAGGCTAGAAAAAATAGATAAAGAGCAGCTTGAGATACACAAGCCACTTCTTGTTTCACATATTAGCAATCTAATACAACAGGTAGAACTATTGGATTAGAAACCTATATAAAAAAGTTCAAATATTATTTTATATATGAACAGCAGTAGTCAGTTACAGTTTTAATCTTTAGATCAAAAGATGAGTTAGCTGCAATTTCAAAAGTCTCTGGGGTACTAAGAGTTTTCCACTCTTCATTTGGAAGTTTTATCTCTAAGTCTCCACTCAACATCTCCATAATTTCTGCATCATTTGTACCAAAAGTGTACTCACCAGGAAGCATAATTCCAAGAGACTTTATTGTCCCATCACTAAACTCTAAAGTACGAGAAGTTACTTTCCCATCGTAGTAAATATTTGCCTCTTTTACAGCTGTTACATTTTCAAATTTTGACATTCTTATCCTTTTTAAAGATATTATAACAAAACTTCTTTGTTTTTTAGAAACATAAAGCTATACTTGAGCATGATTAAACAACTACTCCTAAGCCTCTTAATTCTATTGTCAACACTTAAGGCAGAGGATGCTTTTATCTTTGATAAGGCAAGCTTCTTTTTTGAAGATGATATCTATTCCCAAACTGATGAGGGTTATTCCGCAGGTAGTAAACTCTCTTTTTTATACTTTGTACCTAAAAATTATGCTCTTTATGATTATGTTTTTTCGGATGAAGAGCCCTATTATTCATATATTACCTTTGCATTTGTAAACCAAATATATACACCAACTGACACTCAATCGACACAGCTACAAGTAGATGATCGTCCTTATGCAGGATGGACCTATGGGGAAGTAGCTATTTATAGAAGCTATAAAGACTCCTTAAAGTCTTTAGCACTTCAAGTTGGAATGATTGGTCCAGCTTCACATGCCGAAGATCTTCAAAATGGTATACACTCCCTTATAGGAAGTAAGAAAGTAAATGGCTGGGATAATCAACTACACAACGAACTCGGTATTAACCTAAAGTACACTCATAAGTTTCTTTATGAGTTCGATAAAATAGCTGGAGTCGAAGGTATGTTCTTACCATTTTACTCTGGGGAGCTTGGAAATATCTCTATCAAGGCAACAGCTGGTGCTTCTTATAGATTTGGTTGGAACATTCAAAAAGATTACGGGGTTACTTCTATAGATATTGGTGGAGATCAAGGTATACCAATTTATGGAGAATTTGACGATATGCGTAACAAAGACTGGAGTTTTAGTTTCAATCTTTTAGCAGCAGGTTCAGTTGTTCTAAGAGATATATTTTTAGATGGAAATACCTTTGGGAGTAGTCATTCTGTAGATAAAGAGACTCTAGTTGGCTATGGAGGTATTGGATTTACAGCACGATATAAGCGCTTTATGTTTGAGTTTATTGAGATTCACAATACTAAAAAATTTAAAAAAGAGAACGGTGGTCACGGAGTAGGGACTATGGTCTTCTCTTGGCTTTTCTAAACCACAAGCCCCCAAATGCTAATAGTGTATAAAACGCAGCCTGAATGCTAAGAAGCATATAGCTATCTAGTATAGTATCAAAGCTTGCCCCCATCTGATTTAACCTCAAAAAACCTTGTATAGCTGGTGTAACTGGCACAAGATACGAAAGCTCTTGTATAAACGCAGGTATCGCTTCTAATGGCCAGATAAAGCCTATACTAAATATAAGTGGCATAGATGAAAAAAGTACAACAGGTGTTGCTATCTCTCTTGTACTAAAGAGTGTCCCCAAAAAGATTCCAAACATCAAAGTAGTAAAAATAAAAAGTACTCCAAAACTTAAAATATTATAGATACTTCCTATATGAGTAATGCTAAAGGTTTCAAAGGTAAAACCAAAATAAAAGAGCATATGCACAAAAAAGATACTGCCAAATATAATCAGCCGAGAGACAATAATCTGATACGAGGCTGCGTTTTGTAGCTCTTGTCTGCGTTTTGGACTCTCATTTACTCCTCCTCCTAAGATACCAAGCCCTATAAGCATTGTCTGATGCAAGATAAGTACAAAGACAGCAGGTATAACATACTGCGTGTAGGAGTTATCTTTGTTAAAAAGATTTATGCTCTCAAGAGTGTAAGGTGTATAGGCAAGTTTTGCTTCACTCAGAGGAGTTTGTGACTTCAAGAGTGAGGCTATCTTTATCTTTGCACTCTGGGTTAAAACAGACTTCATAGCACCCTCTAAAACAGCACCATAGATAAGAAAGTAACTACTATCAGCTCCAACTGCGATGGTCGGTGTGACTCCTAAGATAACATCACGGCTAAAGTGAGCGGGAATCACAACTATAGCCTTTATCTCACCTCTAACAAGTGCATCTTGAGCATCTTTAAGACTCATATCATTTCGCACTAGCTCAACCTGAGGTGTTGCGTTTAGATTAAAAGATATCTCACGAGAGAGTTCACTCTTATCTAAGTCAACCATACTAACGCTTAGTGCACTAACACTCTCTTTAGCATAAGGCTGTGGATATAAAAATCCGTATAAAATCACACCACCAATAATGGTCAATACAATAGCAACATCAGTGAAAATTGCTTTGAGTTCAAGTGCGAAAACATCTAAGAACTTCATGATGATAACCTCTTAGAAAATCTCATAAATACAGGAATATAAACAAGGCTAAACGCAGCAAGAACAAGGAGTTTATTTATATCTAGATATATGTCTCCACCATAGTTTGCTTGAGAAATTTGGAGTTGAACATAGTGTGAAATTGGAAGTACCTCTCTCCAAAACGTAGCAAAGCCATTCATGCTACTTTCAGGAAAGGTAACACCTAAAAAGGCAAACGCAGGTGCAGTATAAACAGCACCAAGACTTAAAGAACGTGCATAATCAAAACCACTTACAAAAAAGAGGAGTGCTAGACCTTGATAAGCAATTATCATCAGTAACATTCCAAAGATTGTTATAGCAAGTGAGCCTTCAAAAATCCAGCCAAGTGTTCCATAAATATAAAGCAGATATGCCACACCTAAGATAAAATAAGCCAGAGTATATGGGAGTAGTTTTCCTATAATCTTTGTTTTTATATAAGAGTTTCCAAAGTACTCTTCCTCTTTACCCTCTTTAAAAAGTGTCCCAAAACTCACAATAGTCGCAATAACAACAAAAATCTGTAAGATTGCAGGTAAAATAGCCGGAATAAGAAAAAGAAAATAGTTTTTATAGGTGTTAAAAAAAGGTGTAATCTGTAAAGCAATAGGAGTTAAAGAGCTTTTGCTCTCTTGTGCATTTTGATTATGCAGTAGATTTTTAACATACTCAACTTCAGCCCCACTATATAGCACACTCTCTAGGAGTGCTGCTTTTAAAATCTTACCTATTAAGATGTACTGTGTGTTAAGCATAGCTGTTACCTTAGGCTGCATCTGTAGAAGAATATCTCTCTTGAAATTCTTTGGTACTATAACAAGAGCATAAGCCTTCGAAGCTTTTACTAACGTTAGTGCTTCTTTTGTACTTTGAACTCTGTAGGCAATTTTGAGTGTTGAGGAGGCATCTATGTTAAAGAGGAGTTGACGTGAGATTTCGCTCTTGTCCTTATCGACAACTACTATTGGAAGCTCGGTCGCTACACCCTTACCAAATATTGTAATTAAAAATGTAAAACTCAAGATAGGAAGGAGTGTTATAAGTAAAAGTTTATAGAGTGAGTTCTTTATACTAAGCATCTCTTGAACTATAGCTGCGTTTAAAACTCCAAACATTTATACTTCCCTCTTATATTTTAATATATTTTATCATAAAAGTGCTAATTCATTAAACTCATGTATACTATTATAATTATTTATTTATCAGGGATTACTTATGTCAAAAACTGTAGTAGAACGCTTTATTGCTCTAGACATACTTAGAGGGCTTACCATCATCATCATGGCACTTGACCACTCGAGAGATTTTTTCTCTCTTGGCTTTGTAGCCTATGCACCAACAGATATCGCCATTACAGATATAGAAGTCTTTCTCACGCGCTGGATAACTCACTTTGCAGCACCTACATTTATGTTTCTCGCAGGTATTGGTCTGTACTTCGCCTCTGCTAGACGAACCAAGGCAGAGCTAGCCAAACTAGCCATAACTCGTGGTCTATGGCTTATCTTCTTAGAGCTAACACTTGTTGGCTTCTTCTGGTGCTTCTCTACAGACTTCATCTATCATCCCAAGGTGGCTGTTTTGTTTGCACTTGGTATAGCTATGATTAGTATGGGTGTTCTTATCTATCTACCAAAAACAGTTCTTATCGCCCTTGTAGCCACTATGCTACTCGGTCACAATATGCTTGATGGCATCACAAGTGACACTCTTCTTTGGCATCTTATACACGAACCAGGAGAGACTATGCTCGGAGGTTTACATATTCGAGTTGTTTACCCTTTTGTACCATGGATTGGAGTAATGGCTATGGGCTTTCTCTTTGGTCCTGTCACAAAGATGCCAAGATTAAGCCGTCAAAAAATCTTTCTTTTTGTTGGTCTAAGTTTTATAACACTTGCGCTACTCCTGCGTTTTTTCAATATTTACGGTGATCCAACTATCTGGAATGAGTACAACTCTTTGAGTGTGAGTGTTATGAGTTTTATGAACTTTACGAAGTATCCACCTTCTCTTATATATCTGGGTGTACTTATTGGTATAGCAATGGTTTTACTCTCTGTTTTAGATAGAGATTTAGGTGCATGGAGTAATCCTCTCAAAGATATTGGTCAGGTTCCATTTTTCTTTTATGTGATTCATATTCCACTACTACATCTTGGAGGAATTGCTCTTGCTTACTACAGCTTTGGGGATGCCTCGTGGCTCTTTAGTGCACCTATTGCTAAGAGTCCAGAAGCTTATAGCTATGGCTCTGAACTACTACCAACATATCTTGGATGGATAGCTGTTGTTCTTTTGATGTGGTATCCGAGTAAGCTCTTTGCAGAGCTTAAACAAAAGAGAAAAGATTGGTGGTTAAGTTATCTCTAGAGTTGGAGTAATACACTCATCCCAACTCTTAAATCTTCTATAGGCTTCAAAGGTGTAAGTTCTACCTCGAAGCTTTTCATATCAAAACCTTTACCACTTTCAGTTGCCTTCCAAGTAGCAAAGTCGCCCATTACTGCGATATGTGTAACCTTAAACTCGTAAAGATTTTCACCTAATGCCGGAATACTTGCCTTAAAGACCTTATCAACCTTGAACTCTTTAAGATAATCCTCACGAACAGCAAATCTAGCCCACGACTCTTTTATGTCAACTATGCTAACAACTGGAAAACCTGTTGGTGCTAACTCTCCAGAGTGTATAAGAACCTGAGTCACTTCACCTTGATGAAAAGAGTGAGCAATACTCTCTTTTATATAGACATTTACTTCATCTACCTTTGCAGCGTAAACTCTCTCTTGTGCTGAAGCTGCCGCTTTTATCTCAACTCTTGCTCCCTCTTTTGCCATAACAGCCATCTGTTTAGCTGCGTTTGAAGTGTACTGAGCTGCCTTATACTTAGTGTAAACCTCGTCACGTTTTTGCTCTGAGAGAACACCCTCTTTATAGAGTTTTTCTATACGCATATAGGTTGTATACATAAGCTGTTCTGCGGCTTTGGCTTTTTGCCACTGATCATGTGCTGCTTGTATCTCTTGCTTTCTTGCACCATTATCAGCCTGCTTTTTCTGTGCACCTGCTGCATCTTTAGCTGCCTCAGCCTGTTTGAGTTTTGCTTGAACTTCTGGAGAAGAGATACTAAAAATGATGTCACCAACATTTACTCTATCTCCTTTTTTAACAAAAATCTCACTGATACGTCCTGGTAATTTTGAAGAGATGTTATACGTTTGGGCATCTATCTCCCCTTGGAGGATTAACGCTTTGGGTTGGTAAGCCTCATAAAAAGTATATGCCACCCAAAGCACTAACGCACTCACAAACGCAGCTATCACTAACACACTCTTTTTATTTTTCATCATCTATCTCCTCACTCATATTTACCACTTCAAAAAATGATTCTCTATTTCCACTCAAAACGCAGAGCTGTGAAACCTTCTTCACATAGTTATAAGCTGCATTGAGCCTTTTAGTTTTTGCACCGAGTAGAAACATCTGTGCATCAACAAGCTCCACCGAGGTAGAAAGACCCTCCGAAAAAGCGATACTTCTAAGTCTATAGTTCTCACGTGAAAGCTCTATACTTGAACTAAGAGAGTTAAACTCCTCTTTGTCACTCAGCATCTCTTTGTATGTTTTTTCTACTAAGAGTGCTAGGTTGTCAAGTGCCTCAGCCTTTAAGTACTTCACTTTTGCATTGAGCATTTTTGCAGCTTGTGCCTCTTGGCTTCTATCTTTTCTTTGAAGTATATCTATCTTTACCATAACACCAGCAAACCAAGTTGGAAGTGTTCCCATCATAGGAGAGTCATCTTTATAAAGATTATAGTTAGCAAACGCAGCTACCTGAGGATACCAACCCGATTCTTTGATATCTACTAATGCAGCTGATTCTTTCTCTTTTGCATCTAAAATCTTGAGTCCTGCATAGTTCTCTTGTGTCTGGTCTTTATAGTAACTCTCTTCATGAATGTTTTCATTTACAAACAGAGATGAAGAGGGGGCTGCGTTTTGCTTAGTTTGTGAGAAAAACGCAGACCTTGCTATGGCTAACTTATGTCTTGCCTTTGAAGTCTGAATCTTTGCAGCATCAAGCTTAACCTCTGCGTTTAAGAGTTCTATTGTTGCTATTTGACCTGCGTTTTTTAGCTTTTGTGCATTTTCGTAGTGAAGTTGTAGAGCCTTTTGAGCCTCTTTGCGTGTCTCATACAGAGATGAAGCTACCACAACTCCGTAGTAGTACTTTACAAGTTTTAAAAACTCTTCATCTTTTTTCATCTGAGCCATAGCTCTTGCTTCATCTGCTTGCGCTGCATAGATATCTTGTGCAGCATCAATCTTTCCCCCTGTGTAGAGTGGCCAGAGTAATTGTAAGTCTGCTAAAAAAACATCTTGTTCTGAGAGGTCTAGTCTGTAAGGAATAGCTCCAGGAAGAGGAATTGGTAAGGAGGAGAGGTCTATCTCACCTTCCATTTTTATAGGCTCACTTAGGTGCGTATAGCTCCCAGTAAGTGTAACACTAGGTAGATACATCGACTCCGCAGAACTCTCTTTGAGTTGTGCTATCTCTATATCGCTGTTAGCTGCTTTAACACCATCATTTTTTAATCTGACACTGCTCCAAGCTTCTTCAATACTTATTTCTGCCATCAAAGAAGATAGAGAAAGAAAAATGAGTATAAAAATTTTCAAATTATTTCCTAAATATATTTTTATTATTATATCTTAACCCGCAGGAATCGCAAAAATAGTTATAAATCCAAGTATAAATGCTAAGATAAGCATAAAAAACTTCTCTATTTTACTTTGAGATACACTTATTGCCACAAGTGTTTGAAAGAGATAATAAAGAGCAAAAGCACGTGAAGCAAGTGCTAAAATCTCCATTGTATCTACACTCCATGTAATAAGTATCGCACTCACACCCACAAGTAAGTATGCCTTTTTTTTGGAGATATACCTATCTGCTATCTCACTTATGTTTCCAGTAGCAGCGAGTGTATCGGCTACAGCTGCTGAGAACTGTGAAAGTGCTGCAATTATGATGAGGGGAATAAGCAAGAGAGGCACGACTAAACCTACTAGTGTCATCAAAGAGTTATCATCATAAACGCCATTTAGCAGATGTGCAGTTGGAATTGCAAGCGCTATAAAGGAGAGATAAACTACTGATGAGATGATTTGTGAATATTTTGAAGTCTCTATTCTCAGTTTTGCACTATATGTTGAGCCTAGATATCTACTCGTCTCAAAACCCTGAACCACTATGAGCATACCTGCTAATATAGTAACTGTCTCCCAGATTGAATGTTCTGTTGGTACAGGCATTATAAAACTCTCTTTTGAGTTATAAATACCAAAATCATAAACTCCAAATGCTACAATTAAGAGAGTAACTACTAAAAGAGTGATAGCTAAAGAGTACTTTTCTAATATCTCTAAAGGTTTTAAACCTTTACTCATTCCAACCACTGTTACAAAAGCAATGACTGAGGTCGTAAGCATATCTTCATTAAAATTACTATCATAGCCAAGCCCTCCAAGTACAAACGCAGACATAATATGTAGATAAAGACTTACAGAAACTATATAAGCTAAGATAAGCGCTATATCAGATGCTCTTTCTAAGTCAAATGTTAGTTTTTTTGGAGATGCATTTAAGAGAGGTTCTACGTTTTTGATATTAAAGCGTATAACACTTCCCACACTATATGCAAGCAAAATTATTGCCGCCATCGCATAAAGAGCCTTATCTCCAACAGTTCCAACTAAGATAGGAACCATTACTAAAAATCCACTTCCAAAGATAGAAGCTAAAGGAGTGCTGATACATGAGGAAAATTCTTTTATATTCATCTTATTTTTTGTAACCTTACTCGTTGGGAATGTGTAATAGCAACTGCCATAGCATCACTAATATCAAGAGGTTTTATCTCTTTTTTGATGTTTAACAAGCGTTTGACCATAAAGTTTACCTGTTCTTTAGAGGCTTTTCCCTTACCGGTCAATGCTTTTTTCACTTGCAGTGCTGTGTACTCACTAAACTGCCCAAACTCTTGGAGGATTTTAAGCATTATTGCTCCGCGAAACTGTGCTAGTTTTATCGTTGTTGCAGGATTATGAGCATAAAAGATATCTTCCATAGCAACTTCATCTATGGTGTGAGCAGCAAAAACCTGTCCTAAACCCTCGACCATCTGAGGTATCTGAAACTGTAAACCTTCTGCTTTCATCTTTATAAGTCCAGCTTCAACTAAAGAGATTTTGCCGTTTTCTAGTTTTATAAGAGCATATCCCATATTTCTAGTTCCTGGATCTATGCCTAATATTATCATTCAAAGCCTATTTAGTATTTTTATCATTATACACTAATATTTTTCTATTTAATAAAAGCTATTCACGTTAATCACACTTAGTTATTCACATAAATTTACCCTATTTTTAGATAAAAAGAGCTACTATTCACATATAATTAATAAATTAAGGTTCTTATGTGAATATAGGTCAAAAAGTTTTAGAAGCTCTTAAAGAAGAGATTACAGAGGTTGAATACAAGAGATATATAAGACATCTCACTTATGATGTCAAAAAATCCTCTGCTAGTTTTGCCATCTTTTATGCTCCAAATGCCCTCGTAGTAAACTGGATAAAAAATAAGTATAGTGAAAAGATATCTCATCTGTTTGAGGTACTTTCTGGTTCTAAAGCATCAGTTGAGATAACTCTTAAAAATATTATCGAAAAAAGAAAGTCCAAAAAAGTTGTAGAGATAAAACAGGGAAGCTCCCTTTTAAACCCTTCACACTCTTTTAATAACTTTATGGTTGGTGGATCTAACCAGTTTGCGTATGCTGCTGTAAAGAGTGTAAGCGAAAACGCAGGTAAGGTTTATAACCCTCTGTTTATCTATGGTGGTGTTGGACTTGGTAAAACACACCTAATGCAAGCTGCCGGTAATGTTTTTCAAGATGAGGGAAAAACTGTTATATATACAAGTGTTGAGCAGTTTTTAAATGACTTCATTCGTCATGTAAGAAACAAGACAATGGAACGCTTTCAAGAGAAGTACCGCAAGTGTGATGTACTACTTATAGATGATGTACAGTTTTTAAGTGGAAAAGAGGGTATTCAAGAAGAGTTTTTTCATACCTTTGAAGCTCTAAAAGGTGCTGGTAAACAGATAATTCTTACAGCAGATAAACATCCTAAAAAGATAGGTGGACTTGAAAAACGCCTACAGAGTCGTTTTGAGTGGGGCTTAGTTGCTGACATACAACCTCCAGAACTTGAAACAAAAATAGCCATCATAGAAAAAAAATGTGAGATAAATAGAGTTAAACTCTCAAAAGATATAGTTAACTACATAGCCACTGTAATAGAGAGTAATGTTCGTGAAATAGAGGGTATCCTCTCCAAACTTCATGCTTACTCACAACTTATGAACATAGATATAGACCTTGAGTTTACAAAAAATATCTTAAAAGATCAGATTCGTGAGAGTCGTGAAAACTTAACTATGGATGTAATTACTCAGTTTGTTGCTAAGGACTTAAACATAAAGCCTAGTGAGATTCGTTCAAAAGGTAGAAGTAAAAACATTGTTTACTCACGACGTATAAGTATTTACATCTGTCGTGAGCTTACTCAAAACACTATGCCTCAACTAGCTCAGTACTTTGGGATGAAAGATCATACAGCCATAAGTCATACACTTAGAAAGATAAATGAGCTTATTCAAAATGATGAAGATTTCAAGGTTAAAATAAGCGAATTAACTAACAAATTAACAAGCTCTTCTTAAATCAATTAAAAAAAAGATATAATTGTAAAAGTGAATAGACGTGAATGGACATATACCATTTCATCACGTCTTTAGATATGCTAGAGTAGGGCCTAATAGATGTTTTTCACCTATTCACGCCCCCCTACTACTACTTACTAAAATTATATAAATATATAGGGAATTACAATGATAATAACTATTTCTAAATCTATCATAGAAAATATACTTACTTCAGCAGCACCATTCTTAGAAAAAAAAGATACTTCACAAATCACTTCTCATATCTATTTAAGTGCATCTAACTCTACTCTAACTGTAAAGGCTACTGACTATGAGATAGGTTTTTTAGTTACAACTACTAATCTAAACATTACTAAAGATGGAAGTATCACTGCTAATGGTAAAAAGTTTTTAGACATAGTAAGAATACTTAAAGATGGTGAGATTAACTTAGAAGTTAAAGGAGATATTCTTCATATCTCTCAAGGACACTCTAACTTTAAACTCCCTACTTTTTCTTTTAATGAATTTCCAGAGTTTCCATCTTATGAAGGAAAAGCTCGTATTTCAATAGAGTCACATACTCTTATAGAGTCTCTAAAAAAGATAACCCCTGCTATAGATACTAATAATCCGAAATTTGAGCTTAACGGTGCTCTAATAGATATTAGAAGAGATAGTATCAACTTCGCGTCAACAGACACAAGACGCCTAGCAGTAGTAAACATTAATAATTCAAGTGAAACTGAACTCTCAATCATCATTCCTAAAAAAGCAATTGTAGAAATACAAAAACTTTTCTTTGATGGAATAGAGCTTTATTATGATGATACAAATCTAATCATCCACTCTCAGCAATATACATTTTTTACTAAACTAATAAATGGTAAATTTCCTGAGTATTCACGTATTATTCCTAAAGAAGTAGCAAACAAACTTATTTTGCCTAAGGCGATGATGATTGATTCTATTAAGCAAATTACTACTATTTCTACTGATTTAAAGATTACATTTTTAAATGAAGTGATTACGTTTGAGTCTTTAAGTGATGATAACATTGAAGCAAAAACAGAGATAAGCATCTCTACAGGTTTTAGTGAACCATTTTCTATTGCTATAAACTCAAGATATTTATTGGATTTTTTAAACTCTATAAACAACTCAGAGTTTACTATAGGACTTAATGAGGGGAACTTACCTTTCATACTAAGTGATGAAAATTTTATAACAGTAGTTATGCCTATCGTTATCTAACTACTGCAAATAACTGTAACTTGGGTTTACCAAGCTACAGATTTATTACTTCCTCTTTTACCGATAATACTTTCACCTTCCCAAACAGCAAAACCATTTTTAAGATTAGTAAGAGTTAACATAAAGTAGTACTCAACTTGTTGCTTATCTTCATTCATTCTAATATTTCTTTGTAAAATTTTTCCAGAGAGTGACATATCTGGAGCTTGTAGCGTTCCTTCTATCTGAACACTAGTTGTATCAAACTCTGCGTTTTTACGAAGTTCTCTTGCTTTTGTGTTCATCTTATCTTCAGCCGAACCCACAGCAGTAGTAACATATACTTTACCACTATTTAAAAGTTCAATTCTGATTTTTTTGATAAGTTGATCAGTATCTATATGCTGCATAGTGTCGTTTTTAACATCTGAAATAGCTAAGATATATCTCTCTCCATCAGCCTTATCTAAAACAGGTGATTTTAACATCGAGTGTATTGCATCAGAAGCAGCTTCATTAAAGTCACGATAATCAAGACCCATAACCTGTCCACCAGTATCATTGCTCATATCAATTCTTTGTACCTTATCAGCACAACCACTCATTAAGAGTAAACCAAGAGCAGAAGTTGCTATCGTTAGTGTTATCTTTTTCATCTTTTTTCCTTTTGTTTAGTTTGACTCTTTGTCTGCGTTTTAATTATTTCCAAATGGAATAACATTAACAGATGCAAGAGCGTAAGGTGTAGCAATTTTAACATAAATTAGTATATTGTCACTATTTGGAAGATTTAACTCTTCAATCAAAACATGGTTTGGAGTAAAAATAGAAACCTTTCCATCATTAGGACGAGTAAATCGAGCTAGATGAAACTCTTTTGGAAGAGTTGACCAGATACGTGTGTCTGCGTGTGTAGAAGCTAGTGTATATATTGCAGAGGCGAGTTGAAGCAGAGAACCTGCCGTAGAGTCTTCATTGTTTTTACTAACACTATAACTCAGAGCAGCCTTTGTTGCAGCAGATAATATAGCTCTTTGAACAACACTATCATAATTTTTAAGAAACTCTGTTTTGATGACTCTTTGCATACTACAAAGGTACTTTGTACTTAAAGATTCATCTTTGAGTTTTATTCTAAGGTGGCTAAACGCAGTAGTGCGTTCTTTTAGTTTTGGAAGAGCAACTGAGATATAAGAGAGGTTATCACTCATTATCCAAATAGGAAAGTCTATACGCCACTCCTCAAGAAGAGGTGCCTGTCCATTTTCAAAAATAAGCCAAACAGTTTGTTTGCTGCGTTTTTCATCAAAATCAGCCTTTACATCTGCGTTGTCTTTCATCATATAAAAAGATTCTTTTAGAAGTGTTTGTGCCTTGGAAGTATCACCATTTGCCCTTGCAAAAATTCCTGCAAGATAGGTAGTTAAAGGATTTATAAAATCAGGGTAGGGTTCAAAATCACGAAGAGCAGGGTAGTAAGCATCTAATCTTGAGTTTACATTATCATCTGTTACCTTAAGATTTTTTCCATCTTTTGCACTCTCTTTTTGTTTTTTTCTCTGTGCTGCTTTTTCTTTTTTAATCATCTTCGCAAAAAATATTTTTGCACGACGTTGACGGTCAATAGCACGGTTAAACTCAACTCTTGCACCACTGGTATCACCCTTTGCCATGTAATCGAGTGCCTTATAAGTATTTGCCATTACTCCATCATATTCATTTCCGATATAAGGTCTCATAGTATCATTTACTAGAGTTGACTTGAGTGTTTGTGTGATGCTCATTGTAAGAACTTGCTCTCTATAGTACTTCATAAGATCTTCACTAAAGTCTAAGGATTTTATACTAGAATTGTAATCTTTTGCATGGTAATATGAACCACCACTCTCTAAACTCCAGAGAAGATTATCTACCTGATGAGGATTACTCTTGTCAATATTTGAGTTAGCAGATGCAGCTGCCTTAGCATTTTCTCCATTGGCAACAAACATATCTACTTCAAGCATTTTTGCCTTTGGAGCACATCCGCTGAAAAGAAGCGCTAAACTAAAAAATAATAAACCTACATATTTCATCCGTTTTCCTATGTTTTGAATAGTTAATTATAGCTCAGTTAGTATAGATAAATATTATTTTTAGTAAAAAGAAGATAGAATAAGCCTAATTATGTCAAATGGAGATATTAATGGAAAATTACGGTGCTAGTAATATTAAGGTCCTTAAGGGATTAGAAGCTGTTAGAAAACGCCCAGGTATGTATATCGGTGATACTGGTCACCGTGGTTTACATCATCTTGTTTACGAGGTTATTGACAACTCTATAGATGAGGCAATGGCTGGACACTGTGATACGATAAATATCACTTTAACAAAAAATGGAACTTGTAAGGTTTCTGATAACGGTCGTGGTATTCCTACTGATATGCACCCAACAGAAGGCATATCTGCGGCAACAGTTGTTTTAACTGTTCTTCATGCAGGTGGTAAGTTCGATAAAGATACATATAAAGTATCTGGTGGACTTCATGGGGTTGGTGTTTCAGTTGTAAATGCACTCTCTTCAGACTTAAAAATGACTATTCACCGTGAGGGTGAAATTTTTGAACAAGACTTTAAAGAAGGTGCACCTCAAGAAGCCTTAGCCGTTATAGGAACAACTCGTAAAACTGGTACGACTATCGAGTTTTCTGCTGATCCTACTATTTTTACAGATACTATTACTTTTGAGTATGAGTATCTTGCAAAACGTTTTAAAGAGTTAGCATATTTAAATCCATTTATCACTATTAAGTTCAATGACGAACGTTCAGGGACAAAAGAGGTGTATCACTTTGAAGGTGGTATCGCTCAGTACGTTAACGACATGAACAAAAAGACTACAGTTGCAGACGTTTATAGCTTCACTCAAAAAGTTGAAGATATAGAGTTTGATGTAGCACTAATGTATAACGATGGTTATGAAGAAAAACTAGCATCTTTTGTAAACAACATTAGAACACCAAATGGTGGAACACATGAGGCAGGTTTCCGTGCTGCTTTAACGCGTGTTATCTCTAACTATAACTCTAAAAATGGTGCAGCTAAAGAGAAAGATGTAAAAATATCTGGTGACGATGTAAGAGAAGGTCTTATCGCTATCGTCTCTGCTCGTGTTCCTGAGCCTCAGTTTGAGGGTCAAACAAAGGGTAAACTAGGAAACACTTATGTTCGTCCACTTGTTCAAAAAGCAACAGGTGAAGCACTTTCTAAGTACTTCGAAGAGAACCCTATTCAAGCAAAAGCAATAGTTTCAAAAGCACTAGCAGCAGCACGTGGTCGTGAAGCAGCTAAAAAAGCTAGAGATTTAACTCGTAGAAAAGATAACATGTCGGTGGGAACACTTCCTGGTAAACTAGCAGATTGTCAGTCTAAAGATGCTTCTATTTCAGAACTATATCTAGTGGAAGGGGACTCTGCGGGTGGTTCTGCTAAGATGGGTCGTGATAGAGTTTTTCAAGCTATCCTACCACTTAAGGGTAAGATTTTAAATGTTGAAAAAGCACGTTTAGAAAAAATCCTTAAATCAGATGAAATCACTAATATGATTACAGCTATGGGTTGTGGAATAGGTGAAGAGTATAACGAGGAGAAACTTCGTTATCACAAGCTTATCATTATGACCGATGCGGATGTTGATGGTTCTCACATTCAAACATTGCTACTTACATTTTTCTTCCGTCATTTCCGTGATGTAGTTGAAAAAGGGTATCTTTATCTAGCACAACCACCACTTTACCGTTATAAAAAAGGTAAAAAAGAGATTTACTTTAAAGATGATCGTGAGATGAATGACTTTTTAATCTCTAACGGTATGGAATACTTAGAAAACCAGACACTTGGACATAATGACCTTGTTTCTTACTTTAAGATGGTTGACCATTATGCAGGTAGTTTAGGAGCACTTGAGCGTCGTTACTCTCTTGTAAGTCTTATCCGTCACTTTGTTGAAAATCCAGATCTTATCTCTTTAGGTGCAAAAGATTTATATGTTAAAGTTGAAGAGTTTTTAACTTCTATAGATAACAATATCCTTACAAAAACAATAGATGAAGAGTCTAATGAGATTCATATTTTTGTTCAAACAAAGGGTGGAATGGAAGAGTTACTTATAAATGATGACCTATTTACTGCACCTCACTTTACAGAAGCAAACTTTGTTTACAAGAAGATTCAAGAGTGGGATATTACATTTGATGAGGACTTTATAACAGTTCTTGAAAATGTTAAAGATTTTGCAAAAAAAGGTTCATATATCCAACGCTACAAAGGTCTAGGTGAAATGAATCCAGACCAACTTTGGGAGACAACTATGACTCCTGAAAACCGTGTACTTCTTCAGGTAACTATTGACGATGCAGAAGTTGCATCTGATGCTTTTACACTTTTTATGGGTGATGAAGTAGAGCCTCGTCGTAACTACATTGAGACTCATGCAAAAGATGTGAAGCACTTAGACGTATAGAGTAGTTATGTTATTACCTCAGACCAAAGAGAGAGAGTATCGTTTTTTATTAGCCCTTAGAATAGGGCTTCCTATTTTTGGTCTTGTGCTTGCCCTAATCTTTCACACTTTTATCTCAAATCAAGAGACCCTTGGTGGTGCTTTTTATTTTGAGGCTATTCTTCTCCTTGCCTTTAGCATCTACTTTATCTTCTATCTTATACATAGTGGCTTTTCAGTAAAAATTACTGATGACATTAGTAAAACATTTACACGTGAATATCTCTATACTTATCTTAACAAAGAACTCAAAAAGAAAACTGACTACACTCTTATTTTGATAGCTGTTGACAACCTAAGTGATATAAATACACAGTACGGTATGAAAAATGGAGATAGAGTCTTAAAACATGTAGTAATGTGGGTTGCAGAGTATCTTAAAAGCCAAGATATAAAGAACTATCCTTTTGGGCATATAAAAGGTGGGGACTTTGTTATAGGTTTAGAGGGTGTACAAGCTGAGTATAACACCATCTTAGAGCTAATGTGTTTAAAGTCAAATGAGTTTAAGGTTGACAATATAGAAGTAAATATCTCTGGAGCTATAACAGATAGTAGCTACTCCCGAGACTTAGGTTATATGATAGAAAATCTTTTTGAGCTACAAAAAAGGACAGTTTCTAAAAAACGTACTCAAGAGAGTAGTGAGATAACACCAAATGAACTAGAATTTTTTGTCATTAATGCTATACACGATAGAAGTTTACAGATCTCTTCTCAAGATGTATATGAAGGGGAAAAAGTAGCTTTTAAAGAGTGTTTTATCAAGCTAAAGACAAGAGATGACAAACTCTTATATCCTAAAACTTATCTCAAGGTTATCAATAAGCTTGGACTTGGTCTTGAGTATGATTTGATGGTTTTAGAGCAGATAACTCTTTTGTGTAAAGATAAAAAGAGTGTTTTAGCTATCAATATATCTCCAACTTCTCTTAGAAATGAAAATTTTTTAATAAGAGCAAAAAATATTTTAAAAGATACAGAGACAAGACTTATGTTTATACTGAGTGAGACGGAGTACTTCTCTCATACCTCAAGATATAACTATATAATTAACTCTTTAAGAAGTAGCGGCGTTTTAATAGCAATAGATAGACTAGCTTCACTTCATACAAGTTTCTTATACCTTAGAGAGTTAGACATAGATGTGGTGCGTTTTGATACTTACTATTCTAAAGAGTTGAAGCTTGAACAAAATCGTAACATCATAGAGGGTTTTAACCTTATGGCAAAACAAAAAGGTGTTAAAAGCTGGATAAAGAACTTAGAAGAAGAGAGTTCTTTAGAGTTGGCTGCTACAATAGGTATGGACTATACTCAGGGAAAAATTCTCTCAGAACTGAATAAGGTTTATGAGAGCTAAGAGTAAAATATAAAGGGGTTTATAATGTTTGAAAATTTACTAAAAAAGAAATTGACAAAGAGTGACAAAGAGATAGCACTTGAACATATAACTCAAAAAGTATCAACTATGAACCTCAGTGAGATGAGAACCTTTGTAAGAGGCAAGGTTGAGAGTCTACCAATCTGTGAAGATGGATTAAATATAGTTCTTAAGAGACTCACACTTGTGGATGAAAATAGCGAGAAACTATATATAAATAGTGATGATATGGATTCTAAAAAGAAAAAAGCCTTTGACATAGTTATACTTATTGCCTCAAGTACACTCGTCAATGTGGTTGCAGTTGAGTATATTCAGAAGTTTATGGAAGTTTACAAAAAACTTATAGAAGAGTATGACACTCAATATAAAGAGATATATATGTCAAGACTCACTGATGCTGCTATGCTTACTATTAACACTATTAACATACGTTCAGCACTGAATGATAAGATGAGTATTTTAAGAAATAAGTAACTCTCTTACATACTTAAACGCAGAGGCTTTATCTATAAACTTAGCTCTTAGTTGTGCCTCATAAACAATCTCTAAAATCTCACTAAACTTTTTAGAAGGTTTCTCCCCTAATTTTATCAGATCTTTTCCTTGTATAAGGGGAGAGAGAGGTTTGTCTAAAACACCCAACTCTTTAGCTCTTTGTTTAAGTATAAGTATTTTTGTATCTGCGTTTTTGTACCTTGCTTGGAGTAAATAGAGATAGTCTATAATCTTAACTCTTGTTGCTGCATATAAAATATCATACTCGCTAGCGTTATC
>Ga0256824_10000208_pt1 | contig 21232 bp, 25 predicted proteins | sample CV67metaG_FD_191570 | JGI IMG/M metagenome (GOLD analysis project Ga0256824, IMG submission 191570) | Hydrothermal vent microbial communities from East Pacific Rise, Pacific Ocean - CV67 | ecosystem: Environmental > Aquatic > Marine > Hydrothermal vents | place: Pacific Ocean: East Pacific Rise...
TAATTTATATATTTAAAGGTTTATTATGGCTCAAACTATAACTGAAAAAATATTCTCAGAGCATGTTGGCAAAGAGGTTTTTGCTGGTGAAATTATTCGCTCAAATATCGATATGGTTATCGGTAACGATATTACAACTCCTATCTCCATTAAAGCATTTGAAGATAGTGGAGCAGAATCTTTAGCAAATCCTGATGGGTTTTCTATTGTTCTTGACCACTTTATCCCAGCTAAAGATATAGCATCTGCTAACCAAGCTAGAATCAGCCGTGATTTTGCTAAAAAACATAAACTTAAAAACTTTTTTGATGAAAAAGATATGGGAATCGAACATGCACTTTTACCTGAAAAAGGTCTTGTAGTACCTGGTGATGTTATCATCGGTGCTGATTCTCACACTTGTACTCATGGTGCTTTAGGAGCATTTTCAACTGGTATGGGTTCAACAGATTTAGCTTTTGCTATGATTAGTGGTGGTAACTGGTTTAAAGTTCCTGAATCTATAAAAGTAAACCTTAGTGGTAAACCTAAAGAGCATACAACTGGTAAAGATATTATCTTAGAAATTATCCGTATGATTGGTGTTGATGGTGCTTTATATAGAACTTTAGAGTTTACAGGTACTACAATAGAACACTTAACTATGGATGATAGATTCTCAATGTGTAATATGGCTATTGAAGCTGGAGCAAAAAGTGGAATTGTGGCTTATGATGATGTTACAAAAGAGTTTTTAGCAGATAAAGATTTAGCAAGAGAACCTAAGATTCACCAATCTGATGCTGATGCTACTTACTGTATGACTTTAGATATTGATGTAGCAAACTTAGAGCCTGTTATAGCTTACCCATTTTTACCATCAAATGGTCACTCTATAACTCAAGCTGTAAAAGATAACATTAAAATTGACCAAGCTTTCATTGGTTCTTGTACAAACGGTCGTTTAGGTGATTTAAAAACTGCTTCTGAAATTCTTAAAGGTAAAAAAGTTCATGAAGACGTTCGTCTAATCGTAACTCCAGGTACTCAAAAAATCTTTACAGAGGCTTTTAGACTAGGTTATATAGATATTATAATTGATGCTGGTGGAGTTGTTTCTAATCCAACTTGTGGTGCTTGTCTTGGTGGATATATGGGAATCTTAGGTGATGGTGAGGTAGCAGTTTCTACAACTAACCGTAACTTTGTTGGTCGTATGGGTTCAAGAAGCTCTAAAGTTTACTTAGCAAACTCTGCTGTTGCTGCTATTTCGGCTATTACTGGGTATATAACTGACCCTAGATAATAAAATCTAATTTAGATAAAATTACAAAAATATAAAAGGACTACACTTTATGAAAAAATTACTTCTTATACCTGCAATGATAGGTACACTAGCTATGGCTACTGACTTTAACTATGAGCTAACACCTGTTATTGGTTATAACTTTGCTGAGGATAACATTAACCTTGACGACCAAGTTATGAGTGGTATTGAAGCTCAGTACAATGGTTTTGACTTCCCAATTAAACCTGAACTTTCTGTTTTATACTCTGGTGGTATTAAATCTGATGATAACAATAACCACGAACAAACAAATATAACTCGTTTTGGTTTAAACGGTATCTATGAGATTGATGCTTTAGAATCTGTTGTACCATTTTTAAAAGCTGGTATTGGTTATGAAACTATGAATCGTCATATTGACAAAAATACTGACAGTGAGTTTTATAATGCTGGTGCTGGTGTAAAAATTCCTTTTACAGAAGCTCTTGCGCTTAAACTTGAATCTGTATATATGTTAAAAAACAACGATGGTCGTTGGGATAACAACTTAGCTGTTCTAGCTGGTCTTAACTACAAATTTGGAGCAAAAGCTCAACCAGTTCCAGTTGATGGTGATGATGACAACGATGGTGTTTTAAACTCACTTGATAAATGTCCAACTACACCTACTGGTAATGAAGTAGATGCTAATGGTTGTTGTCTTGATGATGATAATGATGGTGTTATAAACTCTTTAGACAACTGTCCAACTACACCTGCTGGTAACAAAGTAGATGCTAAAGGTTGTTGTGTTGATGGTGATGATGACAATGATGGTGTTTTAAACTCTGTTGATAAATGTCCAAACAGTATGGAAGGTGCTAATGTAGATACTGATGGTTGTTTAGTTTCTATAAACTTAGAAGTTCTTTTTGACTTTGATTCAGCAAATACAAAAGCAGAAGCAAATGAAAAAGTTGAAAAATTCTCAACTTTCTTAAAAACTTACAAAAACTACACTGCTACAATTATTGGTCATACTGATAGTATTGGTTCAGCTACATATAACCAAAAACTTTCAGAAAAAAGAGCTAATGATGTTAAAGCTATGATTGTTAACAATGGTGTAGAAGCTGATAGGATTGCTGTTGTTGGTAAAGGTGAATCTGAACCAGTTGTAAGTAATGACACTAAAGAAAACAGAGCATTAAACAGAAGAGTTATGGGTCAAGTTTCTAAAAACTAGATGATAACTATACCTTGTGTCATCTTTGCTGGTGGCAAAAGTTCAAGAATGGGAGAAGATAAATCTCTTCTCCCATTTGGCTCTCAAAAAACTCTCACTCAATACCAATATATAAGACTCTCAAAAATTTTTAAAAATGTATATATTTCATCTAAAGATAAAACTAAGTTTAATTTTGAAGCTCCATTTATAGAAGATATTAAAGTCGATTCTATTTATGCTCCAACTGTTGGATTTGTCTCTATATTTGAAAAGTTAAAAGATGAAAGAATCTTTATACTAAGTGTTGATTCTCCTTTTGTGGAAAAAGATGAGATAGATAAAATTTTATCTAATGATAGTTTAGATATGGATGCTACAATAGCAAAAACTAAATTTGGAATACAACCAATGTGTGGTATTTACCACCGTTCATTAGAGCCTAAATTTTTAAATATGTTAAAAACAGATAACCATAAATTAGGATTCTTACTAAAATCTTCAAATACAACTTTTGTTGAGTTTAAAAATGAAGAACCATTTTTAAACCTAAACCATCCTCACGAGTATCAAAAAGCATTAAGCTTGTTAAGAATCTAATTTAGTTACTATACAAAAAAAGGAAAAATAATTATGGAATTAACTCACCTAGATGAAAATCAAAGACCAAAAATGGTTGATGTATCTGACAAAGACCAAACAACAAGAATCGCAACTGCTAGTGGAATCATAGAGGTTGGACAAGAAGCTTACGACAATGTAATTGGTGAAAGTAACAAAAAAGGTCCTGTACTTCAAACTGCTGTTATAGCTGCCATAATGGGAGTAAAACAAACATCTACTCTTATACCTATGTGTCACCCTTTAAACTTAAGTGGAATTAACTGTGAAATTGATGAGCTACCTGAAGTACCAGGTTTTAAACTAACTGTTACAACTAAACTAACTGGTAAAACTGGTGTTGAGATGGAAGCATTAACAGGTGTCAGTGTTGGGTTACTAACAATTTACGATATGTTAAAAGCGATAGACAAAGGGATGGTTATAAGAAATGTACAACTTGAAGAAAAATCAGGAGGGATAAATGGAGATTATAAACGCTAGAGATGAAAAATTAAAACTTACTTACCCAACATCTTGGAGTTATAAGCTTATAGGTCATGAAAAAGAGGCTATTCAAAAAGCTATTCACGATGTTATAGAGAAGAGAGAGCATAAACTTAACCACTCTAACAATAGTAAAACTGGTAAGTATGTTAGTATGAATTTAGATTTACTTGTTCATAATGAAGATGATAGAAATTTTATATATGAAGCATTAAAGAAACACTCTTTAATTAAGATGGTGTTGTAAACTGTTGGGTTATTATAACCCAGCAGCCTCAACTATCTTAGCTTGATGGTCAGTTATAAGTGGTTCAACAACTTCATCAAGAAGTCCACCATTCATAATCTCATTCAAACGATATAATGTTAAGTTAATTCTATGGTCACTCATACGGTTTTGAGGATAGTTATATGTACGAATTCGTCCACTTCTATCTCCCGTTCCTACTTGTGCTGCTCTTTCAGCTGCATTTTCAGATTGTTGCTCTTGCATCTCTAAGTCATAAAGTCTCGCTTTTAAAACTTTCATAGCTTTTTCACGATTCTTATGTTGAGATTTTTGGTCTTGGTTCGTTACCACTAAACCTGTAGGTAAGTGAGTAATTCTTACAGCGGAATCTGTTGTATTTACCGACTGCCCACCACAACCAGACGAACGCATAACGTCTATCTTTAAATCTTTATCTTCAATAGTAATCTCAACATCATCAACCTCAGGCATAACTGCTACTGTGATTGCCGATGTATGAACACGACCTTGAGATTCTGTTGCTGGAACTCTTTGAACACGGTGAGTTCCACCCTCATACTTCAATCTACTATAAACCTGTTCACCTTTAATAAGTGCCGTAACCTCTTTAAATCCACCAGAATCTGATGGTGAACTACTTATAAGCTCAATTTTCCAACCACGAAGGTCAGCATAACGAGTATAAGCATCAAAAAGGTCTCCAACAAAAATCGCAGCTTCATCACCACCAGCACCAGCACGAAGTTCCACAATAATATTTCTATCATCATTTGGATCTTTTGGTAAAAGAAGCATTTTAATCTCTTCTTCTATAATCGGTTTTTGTGGTTCTAACTCTTTAAGCTCTTCTTTTGCCATGTCGCCCATTTCAGCATCACTAAGCATCTCTTTAGTATCAGCAATATCTGCGATTAAAGTTTGATATTCTCTAGCTTTTTCAACGATTGGTAAAAGATTTGATTGTTCTTTGGAGAGTTCTGTCATCCTTTTGATGTCAGAAGTTATGTCAGGTGAACTTAGCAAGTTGCTAAGTTCTTCATAGCGATTGATAAACGGTGTAAGTTTATCTGCTAACATTTCCTGTTAGCCTTATATAGCGTTTACGGCTTTGTGAAGACGACTAACTTTTCTAGCAGCAGTCTCTTTTTTAAGGATACCTTTACTAACAAATTTGTGAATTTGTTGGTTAGCTACTTTTAATGCTACTGTTGCTTCTTCTTTGTTACCTGCGTCGATAGCAGAACGAACATCTTTAACGATATTTTTAAGACGAGTTCTATAAAAACGATTACGTTCTGTACGAACGATAGTTTGACGAATTCTCTTAATTGATGACTTGTGATTTGCCATTTAATGAGTCCTTCTCATGAATTTAAGTGGGGAATAATATCTTAATGATAATTAAAAAGAAGTTAAATAAGAAAATGTATATAAATTTATTATAAAAATAGTATTTTAATAGCTATTATATACAAAGCGACAGCAAGAATCTTTTTTATAGTTGGTGGTGATATTTTAAAATGTAAAAGATAGTTTCCTATCATCCCACCTATCAACGCTCCAACTCCAACAATAGAGAGTAAAATATAATCAAGTTCTATGACACTAGCATAACTACCAAATGCTACAATAGATGAGAAAGGGATTACAAAGGAGATTCCTATGGAGATTCTTTTTATATCGTAACCAAAAAGTAGTAATATAGGAGATATTATAGAACCACCGCCAATCCCTAAGAATCCTGAGAAGAATCCCCCAATAGAACCAGCAAAAAGTAAAATAGCTTTAGAATCTTTTAAAGTTTTGTTTTGAGGTTTTTTAAAAAAAAGAATCATAGAAGCTATTACAAAAAGTGTAATTCCAAAGATTCTTTTTACCAACTCAACATCAACCATTAGTGAAACTTTAGCCCCTATAAAAGCTAAAATAACTGAGCTTATAACAAGTGGCATTACAAAATCTATATCAAAAAGTTTCTTTTTTAGGTTTAGCACACTTGTTGTGATTGTACTAACAGAGTTTACAAAAAGTCCACTAACTCTTGCTATGTCAAAAGAGAGTCCAAAAATATTTAAAGTGGGAACAAGAGCAACAGCAGAGCCTAACCCTGCTATGGCAAAGATAGTCGATAAAATTGTTGTAATAACAAAGTATAAAAAATATTCAACTATCAAAGTTTAAGAATCTTCTAAAAAGTTATATTTTGAAAGTTATTATCTAAAAGTCTTCCCGCAACTACTGGTGGTTTAGCAACTGTAATACCATCTAAAAGAACAGACTTATCTTTTCCTGAGTTAGGTAAGTAAAGTGGACAAACTTCAACTTTAGCACCTTTTTTAATTAAAAGTTTTAAGTGGTCTTTTGCTGATGGTGCTTTACCATTTGGTCTTTTTACAGGAACACCTTTAATATTTTTATCTGCTAAATCACCCGCATCACTACAAAGAACAATATTTACCTCTTTATGGTGTTTTTTTATACTCATAAGAGATAAAACCATAGCCATAGCTTGAGTTTGTGGGTTACCAGAGTTTACTAAAACATTTAAACCATCTACTTTACTAGCACTTAACATACTTGGAGTTAAAAGTGTAGCTACTAATGCTGTTGTTGCAAGAATTTTTTTCATCATGAACCTTTGTTCTAAAATTTATAAAATTGTATCTACTCTAACATAATTAAAACTTAATTTTAAAATTAGTTAAACTTAATCTACGGAATCTTAGGTGGTGTTATCTCATCACCTAAAAAGGCATAACTTTTACCTATTCTAGCCACTGGATTAAACTCTATTGTCATCCTTTCATTATCTGTTATAACTTCATTATTTACATAAATCTGTTTTACATTTAGAACTAAAGGAATCGTAGAGCCACCACCTAAATCTATCTCTTGGTTAAAACTACAAAAGTAAGCACAAGGTACATCTTTTATCATCGGTGGGTAGTTTTCAAAAACAGTTTCTGTTTCTATTTTAAATAATTCAGATTCACTTATATCTTTATCTAACTCTTTAGAACTAAAGTGCATCTTCTCTAAGTTTTTCTCATCTACCATACAAATCGTACATTTTTTATGTTTTCTAATATTTGCTAATGTATCTTTAGGCATCTTATTTGCTTTATGACCAACAGAGATAAGAACAGAAGCTGGGTCTGATGATAAACCTATGAAGTAACTAAATGGGGCTATATTTACAACACCATCATCTTCAGTTACTACCCACGCAATAGGGCGAGGGATTATAGTTTGAGCCATTAGTTTGTATTTGTCATTTATAGTGTTATCTTCTAAATCAAAAATCATTTTTTTTCCTTATATATGTAAAAATTCTTTAACTTTACCAATTACAGAATCTTTCTTCTCTTCAGATTCTACTTCACTTTTTTTTACAAAAGCATCAGTTGGGAACTCATTTTCAGCTGTTCCATCTACATTTACAACATTTAATTCTGGATGAATTAATGCTCTTAACTCTTTTTGAACAACCATTTTAGTAGTCATTAAACTCATAGAACAACCTGAACAAGCCCCTACAAGTTTTATGTAAACAATAGAATCTTTAACCCCTAAAAAAGAGATTCCACCACCATGGGAACTTACATACTGAGTAACTTTCGGTAAATTATTTTCTACTGCTTCATATATCTCTTCATCTGTAAATTGAATCACCACAATATCCTATTAAATAAATTTATATTTTAAATTATAACAGCTTATAGTTAAAACTGCTAAGATATTTTCAACATCTCTGTTAAAAAATCTTTTTTATCTTCTTTCGTTTCATCTTTTACTCTTCTAGCAAAATCTATTTGGTTCATCATTCCACTTGTTCCATCTTCATTTAAAAAAAGACCACTAGCTTTAATTTTGCCAAGTGTTTCATTTTCATCGCTTTTAATTGTAAAAGTATTTTTAGTAGAGCCTAAGTATAATGCTCCAATTCCCATCTCTCCAAGTGTAATGAGGTTATCTTCATCACCATTTTTTAGCCAAATTCTTAAACCATCCATAATAGAATCATTCTCATCTATCCAACCATTTTTATCTTCATCATACCTTCTTAAGTCAGAAAAACCATTCCCACTTTGAGTTCCAAATAATTCTGTTCCATCATCTACATAACCATTATTGTTTTTATCTAATGCTAAAAACCCACTACCCTCTTTTAACATTGAGATTTGGTCACTTTTACCATCACAATCTATGTCAAAACTAAAATTTTGTGTATCTAAGTCTGGTAAAACTCCGTCAAAGTTTAAAACCAATGGGTCATAAAACTGTGTTTTTAAAAGTTGGTGTTTTTGTGTGAAACTGCTAGAGAAAGATATGTCCATATTTATAGCTATCTTTTGTGTTGCTGTTTGAACACAACCTGACATCTGAATATCTAGTTTTTGAGTCTCTTTATGCTCTTCTGTTAAACTAACTTGCTCAACATCAAAGTTTTTTATATCTTCCAAGTTTTTAGGTTCTGAAGAGTGGTTGTTACATAATGAAAAAATAAACTGCTGAATCATTTCGTATTGTAATTTTTTACAAAATTCCATCTCATCATCTATATTGTAAGTTTCTCTTGTATTTTGTAGTTCTAACTCTCTCTCAAAAGTTGTAACTGTTGTTGTGGTTTTTGTTTGTTTAGAGCTTAACCCTAGTGCAAAGTTTTCTATTTTCATAAGTTATCCTTTTAACACATATATAATGTATATAAGCAAAAAGGATACCTACTAAAAAAAATTTGATTTTTAAGTAAATATAACTTTATTTCTTCCTGTTTCTTTAGCTTGGTATAACATAGCATCAGCGTCTACAATAGAATCATTTAAACTTTTCTCACTATTCATAACAGCACCTGTAGATATTGTAAAAGAGATTTTCTCATTCTTGTCAGTATAAACAATTGTATTTTCCACTGTTTCTCTTAGTCTATTTAAAATATCTTCAGCTTTATTTTTATCTATATCTTTTAAGATAATACAAAACTCTTCACCACCAAATCTTGAAACAATATCGTGTTGGTTAGTATTTGATGTTAAGATATTAGCTAATGCTACAATCACTTTATCACCATTATCATGACCATGAGTATCATTTATTTTTTTGAAAAAGTCTATATCTACCATAGCAATCGCATAATTTTGTTGCTCTTCATTGTTTTCAATATATTCATTCATATTTGTAAAGAAGTATCTACGGTTATATAAACCTGTTAAAAAGTCACGATTTGCATTATTTGTAACAATATTTAAGTTTTCTAACGCTTCAACTATATTGTTAATTCGACAAGAAAACTCCTCTTTTGAGAAAGGTTTTGTTATGTAGTCATTCGCTCCATGTTTTAAAAACATAGCATTTATTTCAGAATCTGAATTTGAAGATAAAGCTATAATACTTAAGTCTTCTTTTTTATATATTTGTCGTATCTCTTGGGTTAATTTAAAACCATCCATTTTAGGCATATGATAATCTGTAATAACTAAAGAAATATCTGGATGTTCAGCTATGATTTCTAAGGCTTCTTCACCATGTTTTGCTGTAAAAACAGTAAATAGAAGATTCTCAAGCATCTTAAACATCTGCTTTCTAAAAAGTATAGAATCATCAACTACAAGCACCTTATGTAATTGATTTTTTTGAAGTCTTTGAATAGACTGAACAACATAATGAAGGTCATGCACACCACTTTTATTTATGTAGTCAATTATGTTTTTTTCTAACATTTTCATTCTAAATTCTTTATCTATGTTTCCACTTAAAACTATGACTTTAGTATCTTTAGAAAGTACATAATCAACAACTTCACCATCAGAATCATCAGGCAATTTTAAATCTAATAAGGCTAAAAAATATGTATATCTCTTTAAAAATAATTTTGCTTCATTAAGACTATATGCTATATCTACTTCAAAATCTAACGATTCTTTAATTCTCTTTGATATAACTTTAGCTAAAGCTTTATTATCTTCTACAATTAAGATTCTTTCCATACAATTAATCCCTTACATAATAAATTATCGACATTTTACTATAACTATTCTAATATTAGTTTAACTAACACATACTCTATTTTTACCACTCTCTTTTGCTTTATAAAGTGCTATATCTGCTCTTTTTATAAGAGATTCTAATTTTTGCTCATTTAGTAATGTACTAACCCCAACACTAACACTCACATTAAATAGTTTTTTACTTTCATTGAAATTCAATTTTTCAATCTCTTTTCTTATCTTTTCAGCTCTAGTAAAAGCACCATTTTTAGAAGTTTCAGGGAGTAAAACTATAAACTCTTCCCCACCAAACCTACAAGCAATATCACTTTTTCTACTACTATTTTTTAAAACTTTTGCTATCGCTATAATAACTTCATCACCTATATCGTGTCCATAAGAATCATTTACATTTTTAAAATTATCTATATCAAACATAACAATAGAAAGTTCTTTTGAATCTCTTATGGCACAATTAAAAATATCTTTTCCTATATTCATAAAATATCTTCTATTGTAAAGTTTTGTCATAGAATCAGTTGAAGCTAAAAGCTCTAATTTTTTCTCTTTTTGTTTAATCTCTGTTATGTCATACATCATCCCAACATAACCTAAAAACTCATTTGTATGTGAATAAAATAGATTCTTTTGAATACGAAACTCCCTTATGTTACCATCATACAATTTTACTTGGGTCTCATAAACTCTATCTTTTCTTTCTCTAAAAAGTTTAGCATCTTCTTGTATATATATACTAATTAATTTTTTTGGCATTACATCATCTAAATCATATAGTGTTTTGCCAACTATCTCATCCCTACTTAAACCTAAGATTCCATTTGTAAATGCTGTATTGGCACTAATGTAAATACCTTCAGCATTTTTGTAAAACATAGGATTCGGAACTGTATTTATAGTAGTATCTAGTAAAATATTTTGTAACTCTAACTCTTTTTTTAGTTTTCTCTCTTTATTATAAATAAATAAAAGTAGTATGATTATAAACATAGCAATTATAATAGTTTCAAAAATAAGTTTATAATCTCTTTGTGTTGTATAGTTTACAGAAATCCAGTTATTGAGTATTTTTTGCTTTACCTCTTCATCTATGTTATCAATAGATTTTTGCATTATATTTAAAAGTTTTAAGTCATCATTACGAACAGCTACACCTAATTTCCAACTACCTTCTACTTTTGAAGATATTTTGAGTACATTAACAAACTCTTTTTGTATAAGATAACCAACACTTACTAATGAACCTATATAACCATATAAATTACCATTTTCTACTTGTTCAAGTCCATCTTTGACACTTTTTACATCTACAATAGTTAATGATGGATATTTAACTTTTAAAAGCTCTCCAAATGCGTATCCAGTTGTAACTCCTAACTTTTTACCCTTAAGCATACTGAGGTCATTTATATATGGTCTATCGTTTTTTGTAGCTAAAACAATAGGTATTTCAAGATACGGTCTTGTAAAATTAAGGTATTTTTTTCTTTTTGGTGTTTCCATAGCAAGAGGTAAAACATCACATTTTCTAGCTCTTGCTAGTTCTAATGTCTCTTTCCAAGATGAAGTATGTAAAACTTCTATGGGTAATTTCTTTCCTATTATTTTAAAATAATCAGCACTTATACCAATATACTTCCCATTTTTTAAACTTTCAAATGGCATCCAATCAGGGTCTATACATATATGAATAACTTTTTTATTTTTTATATACTCTTTTTCTTCTGTTGTCAATGCAGATTTTACTTTAGAAACATAAATAAATTTATTTAAATTAACTCTCTTTTTAACTAACCCTAAAACACAATATAAATCTAAAATTCTTTTAATCTTGTCTAATTTTAATGTTCCTATCTCACGATTTTCATCATAAATAAGCTTATGTAAAACTTTTGCTTCATAAAGAAGAGCTTCTTTCGTTCTATGTTGTGTATTGTATTTTTTAAGTATAAGTTCAATAGTTTCATCAACATGGGAAAAAGCATACTCCAAACCTTTTAAAGATGCTTCTCTAAAGTTATTTACTCTATGAGGATTTTCATCTAACTCTTTTTGAGATGTGAAAAGGATGTCATCATAAAAATCAAATCCATAATCTTGAGGATTCCATACATCATAAGGTATCCCCATCTTTTCCAAGATATAAGGTTCATTAGACAAAAAAGCACTCATAACATCTGCTTCACCATTTACTAATGTTTCAATGTTAAAAGTTGGTTCTTTTAAATTTAGGTTTTCCATATTTAGATGATTTGCTCTCATCATAGCTGTAAAAGAGATTGTTTTTATGGCATTTTTATCTATCATAATTATTTTATTTTTAAAATCTTTTATACTTTTAATATGGGAAGATTTAAGAGACAACAAAATATGTGGAGAAACCTGATAAGTAGAACTTAAAAGTACAATTTTCGCACCATTTGCTTTGTCTAAAATAACACTAGGATAACCAACAGAGTAAACACCCACCCTACTTTGAATATCATCAACAGATATATAATCTTTTTGAAACTCTTTTATCTCAACATCTAAACCAACATCTTTATAAAAACCTTTCTCTTTCGCCATATAGTACCCAGCAAATTGAAATTGGTGTTTCCATTTAAGTTGAAGTTTAACACTTTGAATAGTATCTGTTTGAGCAAATAAATTTGTAGAAAAAAAGATAGCCATAAAGAAAAAAGATTTAATTATTATTTTCATAAATCTATTTTATATCCTTATCTGTTAATTTTCGCTGAAAAAAGGGGGGGGGGAGAAAACTAATCCTATTTATAGTTTTTATACTAAAAAGAGTATATTTTACAACTAATTTATGGAAAAAAATAAAAGAAAAAATGTTTAAATAAGATTATGATATAATCAACCTAAATTTTAAAAAAGAGAGTTTTTATGAACAAAATTAAAGCCTTACTTATTGTAGCTATTATGCTATTAGTTACTGGATGTGGAACAAAAGTTCCTTTTAAAGCACAAGAACCAAAAGATGGTGCTTCATTATTATATGTTTATGTAGTAGATAGTATTAGTGATGATGATTCTATGCAAGATTCTAAATTTAGACTTCGTATAAATAACAAAAATGTTGCTGGTACAATTAGAGGTGGTGAGTACAAAATTTTCGATATGAAACCAGCTACTGTTTTAATGACTGCTGTTAGAAAACAAATTGAAGAAAAACATTTAAAACTTACTATGGAAGCTGGTAAAACTTACTTCTTAAAAGTTCAAGCAGCCTCTTTTGGTGAAGCTTATGAGTTTGAAGAAGTTAGTATGAATGAAGGTCAGTCTGGAATTGCGTTAACTTCATTAGCTGGTGAAGTTGGTATTGACCTTACTGCTTATGTTCCTGACTATGCTGGAAGTACTGCTAAAAATAAAGATGGTGTTGTAGCTGTTCCTGCTATGACAGAAGCTGAAATTGATGCGATGATTGAGAAAAAACTTAGTCAAAGAGTTTCTGCTCCAGCTGTTCCACAAACTGTTGCTACACCTAAACTTTCTAAAATGGAGCAAATTGAAAAAGCTTACAATATGAAAGAACAGGGAATCTTAACAGAAGAAGAATTTGCTAAAGTGAAAGCAGATATTTTAGCTAAATAATTTTTTTTCTAAACTTCAATATATTTTCATCTTTATGATGAAAATATATTTATAATTTCCATCTACAAATAAAACTAACCACAGGAAAACTAAATGTTAATAGACAGTTATGACAGAGTAGTTGATTACTTAAGAGTTTCAGTTACAGAAAGATGTAATTTTAGATGTCAATATTGTATGCCTGAGAAACCTTTTTCATGGGTTCCTAAAGAGAATCTTTTATCATTTGAAGAGCTATTTGAGTTTATGAAAGTAGCTATTGACAATGGTGTTAAAAAGATTAGAATTACTGGTGGAGAGCCTTTACTTCGTGAAGATTTAGATAAATTTATAAGTATGATTTATAACTACGAACCATCCATAGATTTAGCTATGACAACAAATGCTTTTTTACTAAAAGGCACTGCTCAAAGACTAAAAGATGCTGGACTTAAAAGAATCAATGTAAGCATTGACACTTTAAAACCTGATGTAGCTTTGAGAATCACGGGTAAGGATGTTTTAAAAAATGTTTTAGATGGTGTAGAGGAAGCTTTAAAAGTTGGACTAAAAGTTAAAGTAAATATGGTTCCAATGAAAGGGATGAATGCTGATGAAATTCTTGATGTTTTAGAGTATTCTAAAAAGAGAAATATGTCTATAAGATTTATAGAATATATGGAAAACAAGTATGCTTCTGCTGAAATCTCAGGTATGAAATCTTCGGAACTTTTAGAGATTATAAAAACAAAATACAATTTTAAAGATGAAGGTTTTGATGGTGCTAGTCCATCTCATTACTACACTTTTGACGATGGTTATAAGTTTGGAATTATAGAGCCTTATGCGGACGATTTTTGTAAACAATGTAATAGAATTCGTTTAACTGCTGAAGGGAATCTTATACCTTGTTTATACTTTGATGAATCTCTTAGCATTGCTAAAGCTGTAAAAGATGGTAACATAGATGAAGCTACTAGCATTTTAAAAGATGTTATTAAAAACAAGCCTGAAAAGAATCGTTGGGGTGGAGAAGATGGAGAATCTTCAAATCGTGCTTTTTATGAAACAGGTGGTTAAAAAGTATGCTATTTAGTAAAAACAATAAAATTCAAGGGTTTATAATTGAAGAATAATGCTACGATACTTATAGTTGATGATGTCGCTTCAAACATAGAACTATTAGGCAGTATTTTAAAAAATGACTATGATATTAAAGTCGCACTAAATGGTAAAAAAGCTATAGACATAGCCCTCATAGAACCCTATCCTGACCTAATTTTACTAGATGTTGAGATGCCAGATATGAATGGCTATCAAGTTTTAGAAAAACTACAAACTCATCTAGCCACAAAGTTTATACCTATTATTTTTGTGACTGGTAGTGATTCAATTGAAGAGGAAGAGAAAGGTTTACTTTTAGGTGCTGTTGATTACATCACGAAACCTATTCGTCCTATTATCGTAAAAGCTAGAATTCAAACACATTTAACCATAAAATTTCAAAGAGATGAATTAGTTTACCAATCTTCACACGACCAACTTACAGGGTTATATAATCGCCATCAATTAGCACAAGAGGGAAATAGAAAATTTTCAAAAGCTCGTAGACAAAAAGAAAATTTTTGTGTAGTTATTTTAGATATTGACCACTTCAAAAATGTAAACGATACCTATGGGCATCTAATTGGAGATGAGATTTTAAAAGCTGTTGCTAAAGTACTTGAACAAAACAAAAGAATAGAAGATTTTACTGCTAGATATGGTGGTGAAGAGTTTATACTACTACTTGATAATTGTAACCTTGAAGATGCTAAATTTAAAGCAAATATTTTAAGATTAAGAGTTCAAAATTTAATGGCTGAAAATATTAAAATATCTGCTAGTTTTGGAGTAGCTCAACTAGATATAGATAAACATAAAAAGTTTGAAGAGCTTATAAAAGATGCTGACTTACAACTATACAAAGCAAAAGAGAGTGGTAGAAATAAAGTTTGTGGATAAAAAAATTTAAATGATTCTAAAATTAATAGAAAATATAGGTAATAAAACCATAAACTCCACCTCCTCACTATTTTCAATTTTAAAATTTACTTTTATAACTCTTGTTCATCTTCTGAATCCATCTAGCTATAACCCTGCTATGAAGATGGTTTTAATTAAACAGATTTATCATACCTCCGTTACGATTCTCCCTCTTTTTATGATGTTAGCTATTTTCTTTGGTTCTGCCATTATTGGTGTAGTTATTGTTATAGCTAGAGAGTACAATTTACAGTATGAGATAGGTTCTATAATTGTAACTTTCATACTAGATGAATTCTCCCCTTTCTTTACTGCTATGCTAATCGCTCTGCGTTCTGGAACAACTATAAACACAGAGATTGCTGTGATGAATGTAAACAATGAACTAAAAAGTTTAAAAGAGTATAAAATAGATATTATTGACTATCTTGTTCTCCCTAGAATCATTAGTGGTGTATTGAGTACACTCTCATTATCTGTTTTATTTGCTCTTATTATGTTAGTAAGTGGGTATATTTTCACCCTATTTTATATGAGAATGGATTTACATACATACCAATACCTCATACTAAATGCCATAACAATCCAAGATATTACAACCCTTTTACTAAAGAGTACAATTTTTGGTTTTGTGATTATGTTAGTTCCACTTTATAGTGGATTAAATAGTGTTCATACAAATATAGATATACCAAAATCAATTTTAAATGGTATGGTAAAACTTTTTATAACTATATTTTTTATTGAGGTGGTATCATTAATAATTCAGTCGATATAAAACTTATGTATTGTATTACATATATTTTTAAGATATAATTGGATTATAAAACTACATAAAAGGGTAAAGTATGTTAGAAGAACTTTTTATTAAAAGTCGAGATTTTATCGCTATTAATAACCAAGAGTACAAAAGATACTTTATTAAAAATAAAAAATTAGAACATAGGTTGTCTATTGTTATAGGTTCACGAGGTATTGGTAAGACAACTACAGTTGTACAATACATAAGTAATAACTACAAAGATAATGAAGCTTTATATGTTAATCTTGATGATATTGAGAACACATCAAAATATACAATGACACAAATTGCTGAAGAGTTTGTTTTAAATGGTGGTAAACTTCTTTGTTTTGATGAGATTCACAAATATGAAAATTGGTCTGCTGAACTAAAAAATATTTATGATAGATTCAATACACTAAAAATTATAGCAACTGGAAGTTCTGCTTTACAAATAAATAAAGGTAGCCACGACTTAAGTAGGAGGGCTATTGTTTACAATATGGTAGGTATGAGTTTTAAAGAGTTTTTAGAACTACACTATAATTATGATTTTAAAGAGGTAACACTTGAGGAGTTATTAGAGAATCATATAGAGATAGCTACAAAGATTAAAAATATAGTTGAAAAAAACAATCAAAAAATAATTCCACTTTTTAAAGAATATCTCAAATATGGATATTATCCATATTTTATCTCAATGCCTAATGAAACTCTTTTTTTTCAAACTTTACAACAAAATATTAATGTTTCAATAGAGAGTGATTTACTTCACATATATCCAAAAATGAGTGGCAACAGTATTAAAAAAATCAAAATGCTACTTTCAGTTATTATAAAAAGTGTACCATTTGAACCAAAAATTAGTGAATTAAAAAAAGCAACAGATATAAAAGATGATAGAACACTTAAAGACTATCTTTCAAAACTTGATGATGCTGGACTTATAAAACTACTAATGCAAAACTCACTAAGTATGAAAGCCTTTGACAAACCCGAAAAAATCTTTTTAGCAAATCCAAACTTAATATACACAAAAGAACCAAATATTGGGAATTTAAGAGAAACATTTTTTGTAAACCAATTAGATAACTACTATAAAAACAAACAATCACTAAACGATAATGGTATATTTGCTAGTAAATATGGAGATTTTTATTGTCAAGAAAAATACACTTTTGAGATAGGTGGAAAAAGTAAAAAGTTCAATCAAATTAAAGATATTTCCAACTCTTATGTTGTTAGTGATAACTTAGAAGTTGGTATTGGTAATAAAATTGTACTTTGGTTATTTGGATTTTTGTATTAAAAAGATTATGTTATAATTTAAACAATATTTCTAAAGGGATTTATAATGGCTCTAACAGTTAATAAAGATGGTAAAATTATTGAAAAACACCTAACATTAAATGAAGATATTATTAGAAATTCTATATCTAAAGCACAAAAAAATAAACATAAAAAAATACTTCAAGAAGCTTCTCAAGTAAAATTCACTCGTAGAACTACTTAATAATTATCTATGTCATTTATACTTGAAACACTTACCAATCCTGAAAAAAATTCACTTACACAAACTATAAATAAACTTGAACTTTCAAACCATAAAGATAGTAAATGCTATGATGATGGAAAAAGTGAAGAGATAGAAAAAAAACTACTTACAAATATTATAAAACAAACACTTTCTAAAAAATCTCGACTTCATATTTTATATGATGAGAGAGATGAAAACTCTATCCCTTGTGGATTAATATCCTTAAACTTTGAGATGGTAGGTAGTTTTTCAGCCTTATGTATAGAGTTTATTTTTATATCTAATAGTTATAGAGGTTTGTTTTTTGAAGAGATAAATTCTAAAATATCATTTTATCTTCTAAATTTTGCCTTACAAGAAGCTATACAAATGAATGAAATATCACAATTAGATGCTGTTATTTTAACTCCTATAAATGAATGTGTTAAGAGAGTTTATCTTGAATTTGGTTTTGAAGAGTTTGATGATGGTTGGATGTATTTGCTTATAGACGATATATAAAGGTACTACTATTAATTCACTAAATATAAAACTTTTCTCAACACAAGAACAACTTTTAGAGTTTAAAAACAAACAAAAAAACTACTCTTTAGTTTCAAATGAAACCCCATTGTTACTGAGTTTAAATATAATTGAAAATATAGCTTTGATTCAAGAGGTTCATCAAAATATATCTGTAAACAAAGCTGAAAACTTAGCAAAAGAATCTCTCAGTAAAATAGGCTTAGAAGATATATCACTCTTAAATATAACTCAATGCTCTAGTGAAGAGTTGTTTTATAGTATGTTAGTTAGAGCTATGATGTGTGAGAATAAAACCATAATTATAGAATCCCCTTATCTAATTTCAAGTGATAATATTGAGTTTGAAAAGATAGAGAGATTAAATACAGACAAAGATATAATTGTATTAGATATTTTTGAAAATAAACACAAATATAAAGGATTCCTATGAGATACAACAAGATGAAGTTAGCTGTTGGGCTATTTATTTTGACACTATTTATCTCTATTTTTAGTTTTTTATTTGTTTTATTAGATGAAAAAGGTACATTTGACAAACGCTACAACTACCATTTTAGAACAGATTCTGCTGAGTATCTTTACATAGGTATGCCACTTAAATTTTCAGGATTCGTTATAGGTGTTATAGATGAGATAAAACTACAAGATGATGGCTCTGTTTTTATAACATTTTCTGTAAATGAAGATAACAGAAAATGGATAAGTGAGGGGAGTATGTTGATGATAATTAAACCTTTACTAGGCTCACCATACATAGTTTTTAACTCCTCTTTAGGCTCTAAACTACTCAAAAATGATTCTACCCTTGAGATGATAATGAATGATGATATAAACGACTTAGTAACAAGACTAAAACCAGCCATAGAACAAACTATAAATATATTAAACAATGTAAACACCATAACATCTTACTTAGCAAAAGAAGATTCTGAATTTATGATGATAATAAAGAATCTTAACAAACTAACAACTAAACTTGCTAATGATGATTCTTTACTAACAAGTGCCACAGGGAGTAAAAAAGCAACAAAAGATGTTATAGAATCTTTAAAACAAACAGCACAAATACTTAAAAACATAGAAAAAATGACCTCCTCACTAGATGAGAAGATAATCTCACCTGCTTCATCTTCCATAAAAGAGTTAGAGCTAATTATGAAAGATATAAAACATAAACTAGATACCATAGATGGAACAGTAAACTCTGTTGGCTCTTACGATAATGAGTTAATTGAGTTAAAAGAGCAAATTATTGTAACGATTCAAAAATCGAATCAGATTCTTGATAAAGTAGATTCTATAATGGCAGATGAATCTAGTTCAGAGGTGGTGTTACCGTGATGAAAACTATAATTATATTTGTTATTCTCATCTTACTAAGTGGTTGCTCTTTTAAGACACCAAAAAATGAGTGGCAGTACAAAAGTGCTAGTGCTTTTAACTCCTACAAAAAGAATCTTTTAAGTGGTAACAAACTTTTAGCTAAAAATGACCTTTCAAGAGCGATTAAACACTCTAAAAAGAGTGCAAATCTTACACAATTAGCAAAAATCTACTTAGGGGTATCTGCTTTAAACATAGCTATTGGTATAGATGACAAATGTTTAAAATACAAAAACATATCTCAACTACTTAATAACAAAGAGTTAGAATCTTACTATGCTTTGATGACACACTCTATAAAAAAAGAGAAAGTTGAGTTTTTACCTGAGGATTATAAAGAGTTTGCGAATCATCTAATAAAAAAAGATTTTAAAAATTTAGATAAAACTATATTGAGTATGAAAAGTACAACCTCTATGATGGTTTCTAGTGCTTTAACTAAAGATAAAATTTCACAAAAGACAAAAGATGAGATTGTAAGAATCGCCTCTTTTAATGGCTACAAAAAAGTTGTTCTGTTTTGGTTAAATGAGAATTTAAAAAATACAAATGATAAAAATATAAATAAAAAAATAACTATTTTAGAGGCTAAATAATGGAAAATATAACTATAATGATAGTTGAAGATGAGGAAGATATTTTAGACCTTATGGAATACACCCTCTCAAAAGAGGGTTATGATGTTATAACTTGTGTTGATACCTCTAACATAAAAGATATTTTAGATGAAGAAGATATTTCACTAATTCTGATGGATAGGAATCTTCCAAATGTTGAGGGGAGTAAGTTTATAGCTTCTATTCGTGAAGATGGTTATAACCAACCTGTTATCTATGTTAGTGCTAAAGATTCTTCAGAAGATATTTTAGAGGGCTTTGAGAGTGGTGGTGATGACTACATAACAAAACCTTTTAATATTAACGAACTAAAAGCAAGAGTTAAAGCTGTTATAAAACGAACTAAAAAGATAAAAGATGTTATAAAATATAGAGATATTGTTTACAACAAAGCAAACAAAATTTTTACAATTAATGGTGAAGATATAAAACTAACTCACCTTGAACATAACCTACTTTTAGAGTTTATGAAAAATCAAAACATACTTTTAAGTAGAGAGGTTCTTTTAGAAAATGTTTGGGCAGATAGTCTAAATAAACAAGTGAAAACTGTAAATGTAGCTATAAAAAGACTTAAAGAAAACATTGACCCAACAGGTGAAAAAAACTATATTCAAGCTGTTCGTGGTGAAGGTTATATCTTTTGTTAAAACTTCATCAGATTATACTTAAAAAATTTATTTTTATTTTTTTCATACTGTTTATTATTGTTGGAGCTATTGTTTACTACTGGTCTAAAGAATTTTATATAACACAAACAAGAGATTCACTTTTAACAGATATAGAGATGATATCTTTCAACCTAAACAAAGATTCTAACTTAGATATACTTGCCAAAAAAATAAAAAATAATCTCAATTTAAGACTTACAATTATTGATTCTAATGGGACAGTAATAGTAGAATCCCATAAAGATAAATCTAAAATGGATAACCATAAATATAGAGAT
>Ga0256824_10000209_pt1 | contig 21222 bp, 24 predicted proteins | sample CV67metaG_FD_191570 | JGI IMG/M metagenome (GOLD analysis project Ga0256824, IMG submission 191570) | Hydrothermal vent microbial communities from East Pacific Rise, Pacific Ocean - CV67 | ecosystem: Environmental > Aquatic > Marine > Hydrothermal vents | place: Pacific Ocean: East Pacific Rise...
TTTGTTTATTATAGCTTTGTTGTCTTAGGTCAATTATTTCACTGCCTCTATTCTAAACTGCCCGAAGTAAATGCTCTTGGATACTTCCGAGTACGTTCTTCTTGCCATTTAAATCCTACTATTCGATGAAGTGGTTTTACTCACTTTTAATTTTGAATTAATGAATTGTTTTTTTGAGAGGGGTCATTCCACTCTATATCTATACTATCTTACCCTCTTCACTACATCTTTATCAAGTGCATCAATTTTTTCTGATACAGTCGGTTGAAGAAGTGTCTCTAATTCATGAAGTCTCCCAAAACTTCTCATAATTTTTATAAAATTTATAAGTGACACCGTACCCTTTTGTTCAAAGTTGGCATAGGTGCTAGCAGAACTTAAATTAGAAACCTTAGCAAACTCTCGTTGCTTCATCTTCTGTGATATACGTAAATGCTTCGCTCTATATGCAAGTACTAATGCTATCTCATCATCGGTTAAGGTACCAAAAGAACTGTTTGGATTAATTCTTTTCTGGACAGACTTCAACACTTGCTTTTGTGTTTTTTGTAATTTGTCTAAAAGTTTACTTGACATGCAATTCTCCTTGAAGGTCTCTTTTGTTCACCTCTATCAATACTTGTTTCTGTTTAGTCTTTGAAACACCATATTCTTCTAGTAATAAAGGTAATTCCTTTTCTCGTAACAACTGCATCTGCTCTAAGCTGTTAGAAACAAATTCCAAAGAGACAGAAAATTCTGTAGCCAACATCACCACTTCTTCTAGTCCAATTTGGGATAAAGGCTTATCATACAGTGATAACTGATGTTCAATTGTCTGCTTCTCTCCTTTTGAAAAGGTAATGTCATATGCAGGGGTAGCTCTCCACTTAAAATCTTTGTCACACATAAAAGAAAAATTTCTACTATGATCATCTTGGTTCACAAACATATAGTTAAATAACATCTGTAAAAAAAGCTGTTCTATACTCTGGATAGCTCCTAACTTCACAGCTGTTCTTAAAAGGTCTTCATATCCCAATATTCTAGGTAAAGCATAGTCTATATGCAAAAGTCCTGCCAATGAGTGTACATGATAACGATGCCCCTCTTCACTTCTGTCAAACCTTTTGGTTACAAAATGATGTTTTCCTTCAGTTTCTAACAAATAGCACGGCATCATTTCAATACCCGCTTGCTTGGCAAGTAAATAATACACATACTCTAGTTTAGAATAAGTAGATTTATTTTCATTCTGGCTAGATGTATCATCATACTTTATGATGACCTCAGTGAAACCTTTAGGTGGTTTTGTCTCTTTGTTACCCAAGTAAACCTCTTGTGTATCTAAATTAATAGCAGCAACAGCCTTACTCCTAGCTCCCCCTACAAAAGAGTGTGCAGAAACTAAAAAAGCATCATGTGGTGTATGATACTCCCCTCCTCTCATAAGTTCTTTTGCTTTATGAAAAATCTCTTTAAGTTCTAACGTTTCTTCTGTATTGATATCATATTCAATAGAAGGTCTAAAACTAAGTGCCCCTAGCCCCCTGTTTCCCATAAAAAGAAGTGTATCAGATACTGTTGGATACATATTTTTTTGTGATAGAAAAAAATGATTGAGTATTTCAGTACCAAAACTACCCGGTAAACTATCACTAATGAAGCCAGCGACTTTATCTAAAAAATCAAGATGCGTTGTTTCTATCACTTGCATCTCTTTTTCTATAGATAGAGGACTTGCTTGATGCACTAAATCCTCTATCTGTTCAAGATAAACCCTATCACCATCTTCATACATTTTTGCAATATGTTTATTAAAAAGATAGATATCAACCTTATCTGCCATATGAGTCCTTAACTATATATATTTGTAATTATAGCGTATATTTTGATTTAAATATAAATATATATGTTTTATAACTTGATTACAGGCTTTTGAGTATCCTTTTTCCTTTATTCTCTAATCCACCATACAAAAGACATAATGCCTCTTGTGTTTGTTTTATTTTTTCATATTCCTCATCTGCTAATTCATAGAGTGCTTCATTTTCTTCATCGTGTTTCAAAATATGCTGCACCATGTCAAATGTTTTAAGCATATTCATAAATCTCTCTTTACTCTCTTGGGTAGGGTTCTTTTCTAGCTGGCGTACTGTAGCCATCATCTCATTCATGTTTTGTTCAAAGACTCTATCTGCCCTATGCAGTTTTTCACGTATCACTTGAAGATGGTTTAAATTATTCTCCATGATCACACGCCCCACTCTCTTTAATACTCTGCTTTAATTGTTCAAACCGTACATTCTTAGCATAAAGTTCAAGCCATGAATCTAACCAGTTAGGAAGTGTTTGACTCTCTCTACCCCAATTGACTACCCCACCATATGACATATCTACTATTTTGGAAAACTCTTTTTTGGTGAGACCAACTTCTTTTAATTTTATTTCAAACGTTTCATTTGTCATTTTAGACCCTAATTTCATACTTTATGTGGTTTATTATACATTTTCTTCATAAAAAATGCACTAAAAACTTGGCAATGTTCATACTTTATGGATATACTGACAATATAAGTACATTAAATATGTATTTAAATAAATCAAGATGTTTATCATCACACAAGGAAGATTATGAAAAAGAAAACAAAAAACAGTCGTTCAAAAGAAGCGCGTGTAGCAAAGTTCATTAAAATGGGTGAAGCAAAATATGGCAAAGGAACCTATGATTATTCTATGGCTGCTATAGAGTATAAAACCAATCGCATACAAATACATCTCAAATGTAACCGATGTGACAGTAAACCATTTTTAGTATATCCTTTTAGACATACCCAAAAGGGAGATAACCAAAGAGGTACTTGTCAAAAGTGTTACGTGCCAGAGAACAACATATCCGAGAATAGATGGATACCTAATCTTCCTCAACGTATCAAAGCGTTTAAAAAGAAAGCTCATGCCAAGTTTGGAGATAAATATCTCTACCCTCATTTTGAAAAGGAATATACACACTATAGAGCGCCTATTACAGTGATATGTACTGGTTGTGGTGATATGTATTCGTATCAAGCTGATTCCATTACAAGTAAAACAAGAATAGGTGGTTGTAAGATATGTACTAAAGCTGCTATGGCAGAGACTATTGCTAAAAAGAATAAAGCCAGACAAGAGAGAAACCATCAAACAAGCCATTTACCTAAAGCCTATGGGTGTATCTATAAAATTACACATAGAAAAGATGGTAAGTTCTATATTGGTTATACCACTATGACAGCAAAGAAGAGACTAAAGTCACATTGTGATGAAGCAAGAAGATTAGCAAGAGGGTATCAAAAAGCAAAGAGCTATTTACATAATGCTATGAGTAAACATGGCTGTGAAAACTTTAGTGTAGAAGTACTCATTGATTTTACCAATGTCTCACCTCTGAAACTTGGAGAGCTTGAGAAGTATTATATTGAAACGCTAGAGCCACACTATAATGTTTCTCCTGGTGGTGAGTTGGGATATTATGGGAAGGCGGGGTGAATATGGGTCTTTGCCCTACTCTGCCGTCTATCATTCTTTATAAGTTCTACAAAACAGAACCCCTAATATAACGTCCAACTTGATATATTTCCCATATTGAGGACTATACCCTAGAAGGGGTTCAGACGTAAACGGTTACTTTCACTTATGATAAGTATTTTTTCAAAACCTCTTCTATTTCTTTTTTGATGGTTCGTACCTTATCGTCAGTCAAATCACTTACATCAAATTCAACTTTGACCTTTTTTGCTCTGCCTTCAAATGAGTAAGGTACTTTCGCATGCGAAACTTTTTCTTTTTTATTGAACTCTCTTAATGCTTTTCTATCTAACTTTTTAGCTATAAAGTCAAAGTATATTCTCACCTGTTCTTGTTTATTTTCTATTTTTTGTATTTCATAAAGAGATTCAATGTCATTGGTAGATTTATTTTTAGAAAGATCTTCTATAATTTCATCATCAAGTGCTAGTACTTTGAGCACTTTACTCACGTATGACTTTGACTTACTCAGTGCCTGTGCTAGTTCTTCCATATTTTTATAGAGTTTTTTATCCATAGCTTGACGTAGTGATAATGCTAATTCTAGAGGGTTAAGGTTGTCTCTTTGTGTATTTTCCATAACGGCTATCTCAAAAAGTGCTTTATCACTCTCTTTTTTAGGGAGTATCGTTTCTTCTTGTACTATTGCCTTTATCTTGTCTAATCCTAGCTGTTTATGCGCAAGCCATCTACGCTGTCCAGCTTTTAGAATGTAGTTATTCTGCCCTATTTTTATAACAGCTATAGGTTGGATAAGCCCATGAAGTTTTATAGAACGAGCCAAATCTTTTAATTCTTCCTCATCTATGTGTATCCGTGGCTGCATGGGATTATTTTTAATGTCTTCAACATTGAGCTCTAAAAAAGTTTCTCCACCTATAGGTTTCGCATGCGAAACTTTCTCTTTAGTTTGTAAATGTGCATCTTCTCCAGCTGCAAGTATCATTGCAGCGTTTATTTTTCTTTTCGCCATTACCCTATCCTCTCTTCTTTATCTCTTTAATAAGCTGTTTTAACTCTTTCTTAGCTTTACTTTTGCCTTCTAATTCAGTAACACCTTTACCTTCTTCCATCGTTTTATAAAAGTCTGCACGATGGGCTACTATCGTATCCATGAGTTTAAAATGTTTTAGATTATCTACCAAATCTTCCATCACAGAAAAATCTTTAGAAGTAGGGCTAACATCATTAAGTAATATGTCTGCAGTAATATTAGTTTTCATTTTTACAGAAAGTTCTTCTATAATTTGATGAAACTTATAAAGTCCCGCCATTTCAGTCACACGATCTACAGCAGGGGTGATGATAATGTCAGATATATAAATAGCAGCTCTATTAAGATTGGAGTCAAATCCACCTACATCGATGATAATATTTTTATCTTCTGGCCATGCATCCATGAGTTTTATGAAAGCTTCTGGTGTTTCAGGTTGTATCAGTTCTAATTTTTTATAACCATTAGCTTTTCGAAGGTTATTAGTATAAACCAAAGTTTTTTGAAAATCCAAATCTACAATAGGAGTTTTCATACCTATCGCTAGATGCCAAGCAAGCAAAGATTTACCTACTCCACCTTTAGAATGTGCGACTGTTATTATCATAAATTCGTACCTTTTGTTTCGCATGCGAAATTAATATTTAAATAATACCCATCTAATGTTTATACTTTGTTTATTTCGCATGCGAAACTTTTTATAAGGGTATTGACATTTTAACTTAAGTACAATATATACCATGGAAAAAAAACATAACCAATTATCCCTTTTTAATGTTGTTGAAAAGATAGAGAATAGTACTTCAACTATTACTGAACTTCGTATACCTATATTTTCCCCTGTGCAAAAACTCTCAGGTAATTCTGTAACTGCACGAGAGTTCAAAAAAAATGGTGGTATTAGAATAATAGAAACCTCCTGGGGAAAGGTGGAGATACGTGGACGTAAGCTTTTAACCCAAGTACATAGAGATTTATTAGACTGTATTTACACTCATGCTTCTAAAGTTTTACCTTTACCTACAGAAGAAGTTGTATTAGTGTTTTCACAAACTAAAATACTAAAAGAATATAGCCGTGATAGTAAAAGTGCACACTGGGAAAATCAAACCAAATGGCTGAAAGAAAAGATAAAAGAGATTCGCGATATTACTGTCAACTATGTTGACACAAAAGGAAACTCTTTTGATTTTAATCTTATTTCACATCTTGATTATTTAGAAGAGCATAAAGCCTATTCTATTACTTTAGACAATAGATATTTAAAGTTTTATGAACGAGAACTTTCTATTAATTATAAAAAAGAGTTAACAAAATTACTTCAAGTAGAATCTGCATTAACAAAGGCAATTATACGTTGGTTTTTTACCCATAAAAAAGAATCACGTTTTAAACTGATGACTGTTCTTGAAGCATTGGGTTTTCCTATAGATTCTCCAAAATCCTTACAAGTATGTAAACGAACTATGAAAGAGGAAGTAGGGGAGTTACAATCATTTGGAATAGACTATAATCCACGTGAAGAGATGTTCTATTATAGAGGTAATACTGCGGTAGGGTTTATTCCATCATTGTTTAATGAAAATAATAAACTTATTAAAAAAGAATTAGTGATAAATAAAAAAAGTATAAAAGACTTAATTGGTGAAAGTATAGAACTAGCAGACAATAAAGCAGTTGTAAAAGCAATTTCTTATGAAAACGAAGGAGCTTTGATATGTGCAGCTTATATAGAAACTGAAGATAATAAAAACTTTCGTATTAAAAATAAAGACAGTCTTTTAGAGGAAGAATTTGAACTGGAAGTTATATTATATTTAGAATCTATTTTATATAAAGGGTGACAAAGTCATCACACTTTATATAAGAGACTTAAAACTCTTATATAAAGAATCTTAAACTCTTAGTAGACCTCTAATATAACATCCTAAAGCCTCTAATATAAGTTCTTTTTTACTCTAATATAACTTCCAGTCCCTCTAATATAACTTCTGAAAACCTCTAATATAACTTCCAGTTTTTATAAAATCATCTCTAATATAACTTCCATACAATACAAATCATAGATAAATAATGAAAAATATGCGAATGTAAATATTACATATTTTGATTTATGTAATATCAAAGCAGTAAAAAATTATGTAATTTTAATAAATACCCTCTAATATAACTTCCATTTTTAAAGTTTAACCTCTAACATTGCTTCCAGGAACAAAAGAATTAACCCTCTAATATAACTTCCATTTTGAATTGATTAGACTCTAATATAACTTCCTCAACAAAGAAAAATCACCCTAAAATTACTTCTTTTAGACTCTAATATAACTTCCAGAATTAAAAGATAATATATAAAATGGGACTTGCTGTTGATAAATAATAGTGCTACACTCATAAGTAAAATACAATAGTGAGAATAGTTATGAGCAGTACAATTTCAAATAAAGATTATGAAAGAGCAATATTAAGTGGGATTATTTTCGATCCTAAAACCTTAGATAGAGTGCATAGCACAGGGATTTGTCCTTCAGATTTTTATTATCCGTTTCATCAAAAACTTTTTAATGCTTTAGAATATTTACATGAACATAGTGCTATAGAAGAGAGTATTATTAAAGAACATATGGGAAATGCCTTTGATGAAGTAGGTATGTTAGATGTGTTGGCGGCACTTCCCATTACGCATATAGAAATTTATACTGAAAAAGTAAAAGAGTATGCTCAGTTAAGAGATTTTAAGAGACTTGCACAGCAAATACTCCAAAAAGTAGATGAAGATGAAAGTTTAGAAAGTACGCTTCATTTAGTGCATGAAGAGTTAGAGAAAGTGGAAGAGGGAAATAGAGAACTTTTTAATATAGTTACTTTAGATCAGGTTAAAGCTGAAGAGGCAGAGTTTATTTGTAAAAATTGGCTACCTTTTCCTAAACATACGGTTTCATTAGTCACAGCAGGAGGAGGGGTAGGAAAATCATTTCTACTTTTACAGGCAGCTATGAGGATGATACGGGATGAAAAACTTAAAGTTTTTATGTGGTTAAGTGAAGATGCTTTAGCTCTGTCTAAATACCGTTCCGAAATGATAGCTTCGAATATTTTGGAATCAACTATAGAAGAGTTTAGTAAAAACCTACATATAGCAGGTGCAGATTCTGAGACGATACATTTTTTAGAAGAGAGTAGGGCAGGAGTAAGTGTGAGCTCAAAATTCTATCAGTTCAAACGTATGCTTAAAAATTATGATGTCATTATACTTGATCCACTAATAGCTATGTTTGGTGCAGATGAAAATAATAATGCACATGCCAGAAAATTTATAAACCTCTTTACACGATGGGCAACAAAAGAAGAAAAAACAATTATCTTCATACATCATGGAACAAAGAACTCTAGTCAAAGTAGGGGAGCTAGTGCATTTGTAGATGCTGTACGATTGGTCTATAACGTTGAAGTCATAAAAAATGATGCAGGTGAAATAACAGAAGATGATATGCGCTTGATTGTATTGGCTAAAGATAACAATGGTGCCAAGAAGTATATAGGATCTACAAAGGTGAAGCGACAGGTGTTTCCTCGTAAGAAAAATGTGATTGAGATAGAGTATGAATAAATAAAGTAATCAATATTTCCCAAAAAGATAGTATATATAGACATATAAATCAAATAACCACAATATAAGATAAATATATTATAATTTAATATATTTTAAATGTTTTAATAACATTTAAAAAGGATTTATATGAATATTAGCATGAGTTTAGAAGATTTTGAAAAAGTGTTTTCTTTGTTTACACAGAGAGAGTTATTTAAAGAAGCTAATAAAAATATTGAGCTTATAAAGAAGATTGTTACAAGTGTAACAAGAGAAATGAAAATAGATCTTGTGGAATCTTTAGTAATTAATATACATGTGGGAGATCTAAAAAGAGCATCTATTGAATTTAAAGAAGAGCAAATTAAAAAAGTGTCAAACCCTTGGATGGTGTATCTTCTCTGTAAAATGATGGAAGATGATAAAAGTTTGGGTAAGGAAATAATAAGTATTTATTTGACTAAATATAGTAAAAAAGGGTATGAATCTGGAGAGTACTTTGGAGACTTATTGACTGTATTTTCTCATGTAGACAAAGGTTCGCATGTTCAGCTAAGCTCACTAGAAAAGTTTTTAACCAAGACAGATAAACTGAAATATGTAAAAGGGGCTAGAAAATCAGTCACGACAACGCTTACAGGAGTCAATGAAATAAAAACATTTTCAGTCCATCCTGCTGCTAAAGATGAAATCGTTTTGATAGAAAATCTTAAAAATCATTTAGATTTAACGGGGAAACATAGACGAACAAATTGTCCTGTATGTGATGAGACTCATTTGATTGATGAAACAAATATTACTAAGATATTGTCTGTTGATGGTGATATCTTTAAGTATGTATGTTTGCATGAAAAAAATAATGTCTATATAGATAAAGAAGTATTTAAGATGAGTATCAGGAAATATGTTAACTCCAAGGATAGTATTTTACATAAAAGCATGTTTGTCCTCAATAATTTTAAAAAGCTTGTCGAAGAGGGACAAGGAGATGAAAAAGAAGTGAACCATGACTCAGCATAGTTTTTTTGAAAAGCAACTTTATCATACTGATGACACCTCTAATATAGTTAAGCATTTGAAGGATATAGGAACCTTTGATGATGTTACTCATGAGTATATAAAAGGCTTAGCGTCTTTTCTTGATGAATATAGTCTTGATGATTGTAAGGATGAAGATAAACTTGCATTAATTTCATATAATTATTGGTATATATTATTTTTATATGAAAAACATAAAGATAATAAAAAGAACTGGGCGTTATCTACATTTTCTAAGTATTTTACTGCAGCAACTAGGTTGATGGAGTTTTCGATTTATATTTTACATGTGCACAAGCATATAGATTTCTTTTTAGAATTACCTGCTGGGGATAAGATTCTTTTTTATCATTATAAAAATATAGAATCTAAAATAAAAGTAATACATTTTGATGTATCGAAAGAAGAAACTAATAAGGTGATGGTTACGGGTGTAGGATACAAATCTACAGTACACATAGTCCCTCCACGACATGATAAAGATATAGATTTTAACTTTTATCTGAAGTTAGACGATAAATATGTGAATAATATTTATGAATTACGAGAGTCAAAAAATATGATTGATGGCAGGAATCCTAGTGGAGGTCACTGGGAAAGAACAACAATACAAAGTTATGATGAATATCAAGATAAACTATTGGGACTATATGGCTGTGAAGTGTTAACAAAAATAGATGAAGTATCGTATGAAGATATAATGGAAAAAAACAACCGTCAAACAAGAGTCCTTTCTGTTCAATTGGATCAAGATAACAGTTTTGGATTAGATGAAATGGTTGATATTAATAAATTAGATAAGGTAAAATTAAACTCTACGTATAAAAGATATCTTATCAATAAGGCTATAGGAAGAGCAATATCAAAAAAAAATATGGCTTTAAGATCTACATACACGATTCCAGAAATGGAGGTATTAGTCCATTTTATGAAAGGATGTGTAATAGAAGAGGCCTTGGAATCCAATTTGATTTTGTTAACTTTGGTTTCAGGGATAGATACAAAAAAACTGATTTATGCCATGATGGGGTTTGATACGGAAATCATTTTTAAAAGTACAAAATCAATATTGCAAATAAGAAATAAAGATATCTTTGCCAAAAACTATGATATAGATGATGGTATTGCTATGAATACACAGGGTAAATTTGTTGAGATTTATCTGCCAGAAAGTATCGTAAGGGTATGGCAAGAGACGAAAAGATTCATACGTGAAAGATTTCACCTACGGTTACTGCAAGCATGTAAAACTTTTGAAAAGGATGTATCTGCGGACGAGATTATATGTACATATATAGAAGGGTTGGATACAAAAGAGAGTGTTTCAGATGCATTTCGGAATTTACTAGGAAAATTAGAGAGTGAAGATGAAAATAAGTTTGATATTACAGGATTACCTAAAAGTCTATGTGAAGAGATATTAGAGGAGGGTAAGGCTTTTTTCAAACAGAAGAAGAAAAAGTATAATAAGAAAATTGTTTTAAAATATAGAACCATTCCCTCACTTTTTTTACATCTTTTTAAAATAACACAAGAAGAATCAGATATTAGCATGCTTTTTTCTGGAGTAATGCAAAAAAATGATGAGGCACGTGTTTGTTATGGTGCTAGTCCCATACGCCTGGTGTCGTATGAGTTTTGGCAGCTAAAACTTATAAAAATATTTGGATTAGATGATGTTTTGTATGGTAAGTATAAGATACAAACACAAAGGAATCCTAACGGCATAGTCTATAAACAAAATTGGATTGGTTCTAAAATATATTTAAATGGCGCAAAATTTAAAATATTCTTACAACGTATTTTGTCATTAAATGTAGAAAGCAAACTGGATCGTTTAAATCTTAGAATGATTTTTTTACAATATGCCCTATCTTGTCTTATGGCAACACGACACCACGCCCAATCACTTTCGATGGAACAATATTCTAAAAGAGAAAAGATAATATGTATTCAAGAAAAAGGAAAAAACTTATATTCAGGAAAAAGGATTATCCCACTCACAGATTTGGGGGCGGAGTTGGCAAATTTATATCTTAGTTTAAGAGAAGCGTACGGATTACATCATTTCTCTCCCTCGTTGATATTCAGAGATGAAGAGGGGGATATAGAAAAGCTAATGAGAAAAGGAAATATTTCTGATTGGTTTATTTCAAAGATGACAGATAATAATAGAGATGATATTGAGGAGATATTAAAGTATACGCAGCATATACCACTAAATTTTGGTAGACATATTTTTACTTCTTTTGCCTTGCAATCATCTACGCTAAGTGCAAGTTACTTGGATGCATTTTTGGGACACTTTAAAATGGGAAATGAAGACCAGGGGATATATAGTTATTTTGATAATCAAGCATATATGTATGAGATAAAACAGCAAGTAGAAGCGATAGCTCACATATATATACCAAAAGACTGGAGAAGACAATGGTAGATGCATTTAAGAAAAAGGCAATAGATCTTATAGATGGATATAGTCCTAAAAGTAAAGAAATAGTGAATAAATTACTCAATAAGATAGTGTCTCAGCTTATAAAAGATAAAAGTTTAAATGAGAAGAGAAAAATAACCCTTACATTACAACTTTGGAGGGAAATGTCTAAGGAGCAATTATTTAGAAAAAATTCTGTACTTGCCAATAAGTTTAGTTTTGATTTAATAGAACATCGTATTATAAGCAAATCATCAAAGGTGTATCCGAGAAATATAAAATTTCTTTCTGCTAATCCACTAAGTAGTGCTTTTTTGCATGGAAAATTACAGGAATACGATAGGGTGTTGGATGTTAGAGATGATTTAATAAAGACAGGTAAAGAAGATGTATTGTTGGCTATTTTCATCTATTTGCGAGCATTCCATTTGGAGCCAATACCGGTAAAACATTTTAAATACATTATGCATAAGCATATCTATACACCTGGACGAAAGACACTTTTTATTTTCCATGAAATAAAAAAAGAAGGAGAAGTAAAAAAAGAAGTCTTTTCTCCTATTTACACCTATTATCTAGATGAAAATATTGTGGCTATGTTGCAAGGGTATATGTGTAATAATGAACCTCTTTTTTTAGAAGCCAATATAAAAGAATATGAAAAAAAGAGTAACAAAGTCTTGAAGAATATTTTGCCTTCCCTAAGTTTGCATGATATACGAAAAATTATACAACTTGAGTATCAACTTCATCATTCACCCTTAGATCTAACATTGAAAACAGCAAAACAGTATCCAAAATTACATATTGCAGAAATAGAATATTTATTTCCACAGAGTATGCCTAAGGAGCTATTGAAACTGGAACAGGAAAATATACTTTGGTATAAAAATATATATAAAGAAGATATTAAAGATGTGTATGAAGAAGATAAGCCAAGAATCAGTGTTACAGAGTATTTGAATAAAGATTTTGAAATTTATGATGAACTCAAAAAGATTTTAAATGTTCCCTATGAAAAGCGAGAGTTTAAGAAGTATCTTACAAAATGGTATAAGTATATTGATAAGGTTAGTAGTAAAGAAGAGGGTATGATGTTAAGCATCATAGAGTTTACGGCTACGCTTCTTGATAAGGCGAATCCACATGAAGTAACAAAACCTATACAACCAAAAACACTCAAAGAGTATTTAAGAATCTCTTTTCAGTATGCTTTTAAATATATGATTGTTGAGGGTGATATTAATGAGGAGGCACTTAAAAATATAGAAATAGGGATTATCTATAATGATAAGTTAACACTACCTACACAAAGAAAATATAAAAGAATCATAAACTTATTTATAAGAACTAAAACATCGTTTAATACGTTAAATAAAATACAAAGTGCTGTTCACATAAATAGATCTTTAATATTCAAAGAAGAACTAGATAAATGTGTAAAAATCTTGGTGAGGCTAGATAGTAAAGGATTAAAAAGAAAAACCAGTTCTAATTATGTATGTATGTACCAAAGAGCTGTATTTGCAATGTTATTATATTATTCTGGCGCAAGAAAAAATGAGCTTAGGACACGACTGACTAGAGATATAGTAGAAATAGATGATAATACATTTAGCTTGGATATCAATATTGCAGGAGTAAAAGCACAAAAGTCTGCAGAATATGACAAAGGTGGAGGGCTAAAAAGTATTGCTGCAAAAAGAAGAATACGCTTTCAAATATACGATAAGAAACATGCAGAAATTTTAATAAGATATTTACATAAGGTGGAGAAAAAAGGGAGTAAGTTTTTATTCCCTAAGACAAAACGTAAACAAAAATCAATTAAGGTATATAAAAAAATGTTAATACCCGAGAATAATCTGGATGATATAGGAAAGGTACTTCAGAATATTACCCATCGATATACACCACTTCATTCACTTCGGCATAGTTATATAACGAATAAGGTTAAATATATGTCGGATGGCGTTAAAAAACGTGTGGAAGATATGTTTGAAGTATCTACCCAAGCTGGACACAGTAGTCCAGAAGTGACTATAGAATGGTATCTCCATGTGGGTATTTTAAAAATGATGTTAGATGACTTTTGATTAGATTAGTTATTTCTCATAGCCTCAGCCACATCACGCTTCTCAGCATACGCATAGATCATCGTAGTCCTGATATCTGCATGGCGTAGCTTCTCTTTGGTAACGAGGATGTCTTTAGACTTTCTATAGAATTGCATCGCACAGGTGTGTCTATAAATGTGTAAACCTTTTTTATTTAATCCCAAGTGCTGCATAATTCTCTTTACACTCACATAGAAATTACTTCTATGTATACATGTGTTTTTAGTTTTACTTTGAAATATATGATCATGATTTTTGTATAGATATTTAAAATATTCTAGCTCCGAAAAGATATCCTCGATTTTTATAAGAGCGGTTTGTTCCTCACCAGACTTTGTTTTTCCTAAATGTAATTCATAGATGTCACGCGTTCCTTGATGGTCGAGTAAATCTGAGATAGAAAAATCATTGACACGTAATGCTAAAACCTCAGATATACGCAAGCCCCCATAAAGCATTAACTTTATACCTAGGGCATAAATATAATCATAGTAACTTCCTCTTTGTAAACACATACTATCAAGGTAGTAAACTATTTTGTCAACCTCTTCATCGCTAAGGTACTTTACTTTCTTTGCCTTCTTGACGTCTTTCAAAATAATATTAAATTCGTTTTCATAGGTATAGGATTCATCATTGTTGTCACTTATGTAAACAAAAAATGACTTGAGTATAGAGATGTAAAGCTGTTTAGTCTTTTTAGAGAAGTGACCTTTTTTAGAGTCTTCTTCTGCATACTCGAGGAAGTCTAAGAAAAACTCTTTATCCATGTCTTGAAGGTTAAGTGCTAATGATTGCGACTGGATGAAATCTAAAAGTTTATTGAGAATTCGTGTGTAGCTTTCTAGTGTATTTTTAGCGGAGTCTTTGTATTTCAGATGACGTAAGTATGATTTTAGCCAACGATGATAGTCACTTTCTATATCTCCCAGCTGTAATCGCATATTTTCTCCTTATTTTTGAGTAAAAAACATAATGCAACATTATGTTATGAATATTTTTTCAAATTATGTCTTTTGTGTATGTCAATACATCCCTAAGACATAAAGACGCTTAGATCGCCTGGGTGTTATGTAATGAATTGTAAATAACTGTTTTCTTACTTGAAGTTGAACTAGTTTGAGTGGACAAACAGATTTTACAGACTTTACTACTTTGTATAAATTCACCAAGGGTAATGTTATATCTATGCCAGCAAGTGTTGTTTTTAACAAAGATAGATTCCTTCATGAGTTTTTGGATAGTTTGAGGTTCACGTAGGTATTTTTTATCAGCGAGTAGGGTGAACCTACCTTCAGTACCAGGTTCAACTAATTTTTTAATAAACGCATGTATCTCAGTATTTGTCATAACTATCCTTTAATTTGATTACTATATATCATATATGATAGTATAGTATCTAATATGATATATTTTGTCAAGTCATATATAATCGTTTTATATTGTTTTTGATAGAATATGAGTATTAATAATAGGACTAAGGCTAGAAATGACACGAGAAGAGATTACAAAACATGTAAAGCAAGTCATCAAAATGGAAATGCTTAAGAAAGATATGAACTTTGTGGAACTTCAAAAAGTGATGGAAGAGCATGGTTATAACTACTCATTAGATGCCATACGCCAAAAAGTAGGGCGGGGTACGTATGATGCTAGGTTTTTGTATGAATTTGCGGAGAGTATGGGATTGGATATTAAGTTTGTTGAACAAAAGGCTTAGGTGAGTACAGAAATAGAGTTATTAATAGTGTATATTTTTTCAGTAAAAAAGGTATGTTTTACTGAAAATTTACAAAAACTTATTAATCACTTTTCGCATCTTAGCCCTAAAATCATATTGTTCGATACTATAACAAAGATGTAATTTTAACCGTTCTTCATAATTTTTTCTATACGCTGTTTTTCCCACTTCACTTAAAAAAGAGTGTTCTATCATCTCCATGACCTTAGGGGTACTGACAAGAATAAGTTCAAATATCTTCTCAAGCCGTTTATGTTTAATACCAATCTTCTTTGCAAATAGTTCAAAGTCTTCTAACGTATAGTAACCCATCGCTTCAAATGCCTTGGTAGTGTTATCTCCTTCATCCTCAAACAAATCCAATCCCATATAGCCCTCTTCATTGGGTATATGGTAACGCGTATAAAGTAAATCATAGTTAGGCGTTAAACTTCTGTCTCTTCTTCCCTCTGCACGATAAAGCGAAAAGTTCTTTAAATGTGCATCTGCATTACCTATAAGATAATTCACTACAATACGTTTATAGAAGTCTTCCAAGGCAGGCATTGATGCAGGGATATACCTCTGTACTGCTTTGGCACAAGCTTCATAAGAAGATTCATATTTGTAGTTTCTACCTTGTTTGTCAGACGTATATTCCAGTACTGATGCCAAATCTTCTTGGTCTAACTTCTGTCCATTTCTTGCATAATCAAAACGTTTTGTAATGTACGCTAACTCTCCTGTATTAAAAGGGATGAGTGCAGAACCCGCCGTAGGTATGTTAAATATCTGTTTAGATATCTGCATACTTAAATGTTCATTGGCACAGATGTCTGGACTATTATCTATGTGTTCTTCACTCGGAGCAGGCTTGAGGATATAGTGTCCTTCTATATCTGTGGTTACCAATATATCATGCTCATCAAATCTCAAAGAGAGTTTATCTTGTACCCCAGAGATAGAGATGCGTTTAGCATACTCTTTACGTTTTTGGTAAAACTCTTGCTTGTCAAAAGACAACATTGAGACTTTTTTACCATCAAACAGTTCTTTTGTACACTTAGGACAATACATTTTTGCACTCTTGGCTAAACAGCTATGACATCTCATGAGACATCTCCTTTAGAGTAATGGAACCAATGGTATTAAACTCTGTCGTTTTTATAAGCCGTGTAAAGTGATCTTCTGAGTCAATCTTCAGTTCTCTACACTGCATCTCTTTCATTGCACCTTCTGCTAAAAGATTAAAGAAAAAAGAAAACAACGTTTCAGAACTAAATACCTCTTCTTGTAAAGGGAAATGTACAGATATGCTTAATGCATCTTCGCTTTTTAAATAATATGGCGAGTATTGAAAAAGGTATAGCCCTACATCATCTTTTTGAAGTAATCCTATCTCCTCACCATTTCTATATACTTTGGCTTCTTGCATCTAGTTATCCTTTAAGTACAAGACTACACTCAAGACCCAAAACATCTATGAGCTTTTCTAATGAATCTAAGGTGATATTACCTTTGCCCTGTTCAAGCTTTGAAAGTGTAGTAGAACCAATCTCTGCCATCTCACACAAATCGACCTGTTCAAGCCCAAGTTCTTTACGTCTTTGCTTTATTTTGAGACCAATCTCTGATTTTAAGTCCATATTTTAGACCTTTTTATTTACACTATAGCATAAATTTTTGTAAGATATGGTGGGTTTTGTTTAAAAAATGGGGTTTATTTATGCTTTAGTGTAAATATATAATAAACTAATCATGACCTATCCAATTTCAATACTTTTTACCTTGGTTAGTCTTCCTCTGTCACTTTCCCCAGGATAGCCCATGGGATTACAGATACAATGCACGCCCTCTAAGTTAAACTCTATGGGTGTATGCGTATGACCAAATATCCAGTATTTCATAGAGCCATTTTTTAGATAGTTCAAACCATCAAAGGTGAAAAAACCTGTGGAAGGTTCTTCTTGATACAGTGTATCTGTATGCTCTTTACGAATGGACGGGTTTATGTGTGTGATCATCACATCCACGTTTTTGTAGATAGTTTCTATCTTTTCATTTTCACTAGCAGAAAAAGCTTTCCAATCCATACCATAGATGTAATGGGCATCATTCATGGTTTGGTTCCATAGTCTATGGATGTAGTTGTCGTCAATGGTTTTATGGTATTGTTTTTGCGAGTCCTCAGTATGGGAAAAGTGAGTAAGAGTATAGGTTCCGTCATACCATGAATCGCAACCTCCAAAACGTACACCTTCGAGTTCAATGACGTTTCCATCAAGACAGTACATGTCTTTTTGATTGTTGATGAGTTCGCGCATTTCTGCAGTTCTTAAAAATGAGTTACTGTCATACTTAGCTCGTTGTCTACTATCAATAAGGTAGTAGTCATGGTTACCAAGCAAACAAATGATGTGTTTATATGCAAAGATATCTTTTATATGTTTGAGTATATCTATATTTTGTAGGTTGTCATGACCTAGGTCACCTGCTACGATAAGGACATTACCTACAGACCTTTGTTCTTGTTGTATAAAAATAGGTGTATAAAGTTTTTGAACAGCATCTGCATGATTTTTCTCTCCTCTAAAATAGAAATCAAGATGTAGGTCACTTAGGATATCTATGGTCATAGGAGTTCCTTTTTTTGCAAATGAATAGGTTAATCATTCTAGGTGTAATAACACTATTTTCGGATTAATATTGTACAATAAAAACTAAGAAAATATGCAAGGGATTTCTATGAAACTTGAAATTGAATCGGTAAACAACGGCTATATCATTACAATACCTGCAGACGATGATGTAGAAGTAGAACGTAAGTTTGTAGTGGAAGAAAAAGAAGATTCAGTTCGAGATGATACTAGAAATGAGTTTCAAGCTTTTATCGACTTAACAGAGGTTTTGGCAGAGTATTTTGGAGTATATAATACTAAGCATAATAGTATTGGCTATATATATGGACTCTGTTCAGAATATGAAAGATATGAGATCATGCAAGTGATGGAAAAATCGCTAGAAAATCCTAAAAATGATTTAGGTGATGATTGATGATATGCTCAGAATTATTTGATACTCCATTAAACGATGGAAAAATCTTCGTATGTGGTGATACACACGGCAGAAATATAGACACTTCTAAACTAAATGGTAGAAACTTCCCTGAACAAAAAGAACTTACAAAAGATGATGTAGTTATACAGCTTGGAGATTTTGGATGGGTGTGGTATCCCTTTGGAAAGAATAAAGAGCAAGAGTACTGGATTGATTGGTTAGCAGGTAAAAATTATACACTCGCAGTAGTATTAGGTAATCATGAAAATTATGACATTATAGATGCATTACCTGTAGAAGTTAAATGGGAAAATGAAGTCAAAGTATTAAAAAGAGAGCAGGGTTCTATCTACTTTCTGAAACGTGGTGCAGTGTATATCATTAATGGTAAAAAGATTTTAGCCATTGGTGGTGCTGAAAGTACAGATAAGGCGAGTAGAGTAGCCCATGAATCTTGGTGGGAGCAGGAAAAGCTATCTAAGGATGAGATGGATACTTGTTTAGAGGAGATAAGTAAACACAACAACGTATTTGATTATGTCCTAACGCATACTTGTCCTGCTAAGTATGCGACAAGGTTTAGTAATAATATCTCCAAAGCAAGATGTTCAGTGGCAAACTTTCTTGAGTATGTTAGTAATATGATTGAGTTTAAAGAGTGGCACTTTGGGCATTTTCATAGAGACAAAGAAATTCTTGATGCTAAATATCGATGTCATTATAATGCTTCACCATTTGAATTGGGTGAAGATACTACAAATGTAAAAGTTGTAAATAGTGAGATAATAGATGCTACATATTTTGATTTGGATGTCTATGAACTTTATGGTTGTGGTAAATGCGTTCGGATGGAAGATATAAAGAAACTTCCATTTTATGCACTATGGTCTGAAAGTGCAATGGGTTCTACCATGGGAGTATCAGAGAAATATGGTTCAATGGTTTATCTTCATGATTGGGTGAACTTTGCACGAAGCTATATTGCACATGGCTAAGCGTATGGTTAGTTACTATTCCTCAGAGATAGTATATATGATAAATTATAGATAGATAATACAATTTTTTTATATTATCTATCTATGATTAGTGATTTATGATATAATCTAACTATGAATATCTACCAATTAAGCAAACAAATACCACTATCAGTATTTACACATGAGCAAATAGAAGCTATTTTAACTTCACATGTAAACAATGTCAATGCAAAAATCTCCTATATGGTAAAAAAAGGTGAACTCATACGTCTTAAAAAAGGTATCTATACTTTTGGAAAGGAGTATCTTGCAAATCCTATCGATATGATTAGTGCTGCAAACTTACTTTACGCACCCTCTTATGTATCTTTTGAGTATGCACTTTCCTACTATGGACTCATTCCTGAGAGAGTTTATGAAATCACCTCTGCTACGATGCGTATGAAAAAAGAGTTCCATACACCTGTAGGGAGATTTACCTATAAAGTAGTACCGTTACAGGCGTATGCACTAGGGGTTGATTGGAATTATGATAAAACACATGGAGGACAACTCCTAGCCACAGCAGAAAAAGCGCTATGCGATAAGATAAAATCAGATCGAGGTATAGGTAGACTCTCTCAACAAAAATTAGAGATATATTTGGAATATGATTTACGCATAGACATGGAGTTACTCTTTAATTTAGATGTAGCACTTATAGAAGCTATTGCAACTGCATACAAGTCATCTAATTTACAAAACCTAGCTAAACTCATAAATAAAAGGAAACAAAGTGCCTAAGTTGCATCCTGCCATTGCTAAAATGTTAGAGAAGTATGATCTCTCCACAGCAGATAAAACGTATGAAGCTTTACGTGAAATACTTCAAGAGATTGTCTTACTTGGACTCTCTCGTGCAGATTTTTTTGACCATGCTCTTTTTTATGGTGGTACTGCATTACGTATATTGCATGGCTTAGATAGATTTTCAGAAGACCTTGACTTCTCGCTGATAGCTCCAGATGAAGATTTTGACTTATCCAAATATGAAGATGCAGTCATAGAAGCGCTACATTCTTTTGGATTTGAAGTGACTATACAAATGAAAAACAGTGATAGCAACATAAAGTCAGCCTTCTTAAAAGGTAATACTTCTCAACACCTACTCAATATAGAAGCTCCTGAAGATATAGTAAAAACTTTTGGACAAGGAAGGCTTGTCAAAATCAAGTTTGAGGTAGATACGCAACCACCACTTGATTTTGAGAGTGAAAAAAAGACACTCTTGGTTCCCTCTCCATTTGTTATCAACACTATGACACTACCTTCACTTTTTGCAGGGAAGGTACACGCTATTTTATGCCGTAACTGGTCAACACGTCCAAAGGGTAGAGATTGGTATGATTTAGTATGGTACATAGCTCAAGGTGTTTCCTTAGACCTAAAGCACCTCAATGCTAGACTACAACAAAACTGTTCTTGGCTAGAAACTCAAGAGATAGAGTTAAAAAATGAAATTGACAAAATATATCTGATAGAACTACTTACAAAACGTATAGAGAATTTAGATATCCCTATGGCTAAAAAAGATGTGGAAGTATTTATAGCCGACACAAGAGTGTTAGAAATATGGAGTCAAGCGTTTTTTAGAGATATTATTGAACAAATAAAATTTAGTGTTACAGATCAGTAGCTTACCCTCATCATTTCATCTGCCGAGTCTATCAATTGTATTATACGAGTAGCAATAAGCTGTTGTAACTTTCCT
>Ga0256824_10000210_pt1 | contig 21134 bp, 18 predicted proteins | sample CV67metaG_FD_191570 | JGI IMG/M metagenome (GOLD analysis project Ga0256824, IMG submission 191570) | Hydrothermal vent microbial communities from East Pacific Rise, Pacific Ocean - CV67 | ecosystem: Environmental > Aquatic > Marine > Hydrothermal vents | place: Pacific Ocean: East Pacific Rise...
ACTGTATTACGCGAATTATAGCGTAATTTTTGTATAATCGCATTCTCACTATATGTCCTCATCGCTTAACTGGATAAAGCAGTGCCCTCCTAAGGCGTAGCTCGTGGTTCGAGTCCTCGTGGGGACAATACCATAAACACCGTATACACGTTACTTTATCACTTTATTTTATCATGGGTGTCGCTTTGGGTGTCATTTATTCTTTCTATTTTAACTCACGCACCTATACCTACATATAAAACTACTATACAATTTTCAAGGACGATTTTTCGTAACGCTAGTGGAGAAAAATGTTCACACAACTGAAAGGCGTGAGGGATTCCAAAATATACTTGTAACTACAACTTCTTCTTTCTTATTATCTTTAAGAGGTGAAAATATTAGACTTCTAGATTTAGAAGGCTAAAAAAATGACTATCTAAAGTTAGAAGGTGAATATATTAGCTTTCTAAATTTAGGTGGACAATTTATTGACCATCTACATTTTTTCTTTGCTTTATTCTCGTCACTTTTCTTTTTAATATATTTATATTTTGCTACTGCTTCTTTACCAATATAAAAAGCATACATATTTGCATACAACTGTTTCACCTCTAACCAACCTTTCTTTTGTAACCCTCCTTTTGCTGTAACATATGCATATGGTTTCATGCCTGTACGTGCGACAAGTACTTCTTCTGAGTTAGATGCATCAGGATGCATATTTCTTAATATTGCATACAAATAATATTCATTAGGGGTTAACTCAAACAATGCTTCATTTTCAAGCATGGTAAAGTTATTAGCTGGGTTTTTTGATTGATAATTTAGTGCCATAAGCTTATTTTGTTATACTCATAATATATTTTCCTCTCTTCAATCTGGAAATTATTTAATGAGTAATCATTGCAGTGATTACTCGTACAGATGCCCTACTTCCAAATACTCAAAATTGAAGTAATTTCAATTAACCTTTGCACTATCAATCCATTCATGAATTTCACTTAATTTATAAAATATTTTAGAACCTATCTTATGGTATGGAATTTTCTTTTTCATTCTATATTTTGCTTGTGTCGGCAAAGCAATACCAAATCTATGATATAATTTATCTGGATTTAGCCATATTGGCTGTGTCTCATTCTCATTGTTTTTTTCTGTCATTTTGTATTCCTTAAGTCATTTGCACTAGTATTGCAAAAATATTGAATATTATTCAAGTTTTTCTCTAATTATTTTTTACTAAAAATTAGTCAGTTTTTTCTTGTGAATATAAGGGTTTTACTCATTAAATATATATTTTTGAATAAAAAAAGTATATTTAATGCGTAAAAATTAAAAAAAATCTGTTTTCTTTATTTAATTAGTAAATATTTAATACGCTTGGTGTACACGTGCTTTCATGGGGTTTTTGTCATAAATTATGATATGTGAAGATATGTAACATTCTTTTGATATATTTTTCTATATATTAATTTTTTACGCTTCCAACCTATTCTTCCTCTTCTCCCAATCACTCATAAAAAGATTCAAGTAGTTATAAAACTTCGCACTATGATCCGCATGCACCAAGTGAGCCAGTTCATGAAACACCACATACTCTATACACTCAGTAGGTTTCTCTATCAGTTTTAGATTGAGATTTATAAAACCTTTAAAGGGGTTACAGCTTCCCTAACGTGTTTTCATCTCACGTATGCGTAGTTTCTATCTCTTGCTTTATGATAGGCTTATATTTTTTAATTACTTTCATAAAGTATACAAAAAAGGGAACAAGAAAAAATGAAAAAAAATGAAAAAATGGGACAGGCTACTTTTATATATCTTTCCTAGGTCTTCCTCTCTGATTTAGTGTACCCACCTGCTATAAGTAACCTTGGTGTACCAAAGTGTAGAGTCTGTGTAGGTTTGTAGAGGGTTTGTTTGAGGGTGTATTCACTTCCTAGTCTTGTAGCTTCTAACTCTTGTATGACTTTTCCGTTGAGTTTGAGTTGTGGTTTTACGTTGATGTAGAGAGGTATAGAGCTTGGGAGTTGGCTTTCATCTGTGATGTTGCCTTTAGGGAGTAGGCTGTTATGAATGTGTGGATTTATTGACATCGTTTACTCTAATCAAATTTATTCATAAGTATGACATACCAATAGTATGGGTCATATACAGGGTCAAGCCCTGATCCATACCGTAGATTACAATCTTTAAGATTTTTTTTACATTCTAATAAAAATTCTTTTTTTTTCATTTTCATTTTTTTAGTATGATTGTATTTATCAATAATAAAATATCCTTCATAAGTTTCATTTATGTATCCTTCTTTTAGTACTTTCTTCATCCATCTATTGGGTTTATCCACTATTCCAATAATAAACCGCTTAGAAATAGAAAATTTTATAACATCACCATATATACCATTTTTATGTCCAAAAATCACACAACCAGGTTCCAAATATACCATTCGATAACCTTTTCCAAGTGAACGATCCGTTACAAGTCCATAAAAAAATAGTGATATACTAATAATTACAAAAACTATAAAGATTTTTTTTAAAAACATGATTTTGTTCTTTCAAAAGAATAATTAATATCATATTTGGATGCACCTGGCAAATCAAAAGGTTTTTTATCTCCCCACTTCCTGCCATCAAGCGGATCAGTGAATTCATCTTCTATGTGAAATGTGAAATTACAGATACCGCCACTACATGTAGCTTTTCTAAAGAAAGTACTACTCCCTATGGAAAACAATTGATATTCCCATGTAACATCTGATACTGCTGTATCGGAATACATATAAGACTCCTCACATCTACCCGCTGTACGTAACTTACTAATTTGTTCATTTATAAAGCTGTCTGCTAAGCTAGGTACATTCCCACCGTTTTCAAACTTTTCACCTAATTTCCATTCTTTTAAATCTATAGCATCACCTTTCCCATAATAGTACCAAAAAATAAACATGTTATTTTTACTGCCAATAAATATAGATGCTTGTATTGTACTCATAGTGATAACCAACTGGATAATATCTGCAGCACCTTTTTTTAATTTAACAGTAGATAAATCCCATAGCTTACCAAATTCTAGATATGCCCCTTGTGTCTGTCCTGCAATAAACATTGTAAACCCTACAAGAACATTTTTAACATTCTCATAATATCCACTTCTGCCAAGTATGGAATTTATAAACATACTTCTATTCCCTACTCCATTTGCAAGTATCCCCCCATACAACCCACCATTTATAAGGTAAGCCCCACCACCTATCTCATTGAGGATGATATACCCCTCACCTGTATATCCATTAATAGTGATACGTTTTTCATGTGTAGTATGGTAAGTCCTGCTTGGGCTGCGTTTCTTATGTCTGTGATGGCGTGTTGTGCGAGTTGGAGTTTGGGGAGTACTTCTTGGTAGTTCTCTTTGGTGATGGTGTATATCTTCTGTCCTTGTTCGTTGGCTAGTTGTATGGCTTTGACTGCTGAGAATGCTTGTTCTCCATTTTGTGCAAAGAGTTGCTCTAAGACTTGATGCTCTAAACTACTGCCTATGATACCAAGTTGTTGGTTGGCTTGTACATGCTTGGTTTGGTTATTGTTGGACTGCTCTGTCATCTCTGTATCTATGAGGTCACAGTTCATGCCTCCTGCTTTTAGGCGTATAGGTAGTCCAAAGAGTTTTTCTACTTGGGGTTTGTACCCTATGATACCGCTTGAACCTACGAGTTCATAGTGGGTATCTAAGGCTCTTACTGCCATCTTACCTTGGGCTATCATCTGTGCGTAGTAGCTTAGGCTTGAAGCATAGACCATATCTCCCATGATGTCCTCTCTTGTTAGGCTGTTTATCTGTGTTTGGTTGCTGTTTTGTAATGTCTCTTGGGTCTGTTTTATTTTAGCTTGAAGTTGCTTTAGTTTTTCTACAGAGATGCTTTGTACGATGGTATTGACCCCATAGTACCCACCTGCTATGAGTAGCCTTGGTGTTCCAAAGTGCAAAGTTTGGGTAGGTTTGTAGAGGGTTTGTTTGAGTGTGTACTCACTCCCTAGTGTGGTAGCTTCTAGTTCTTGTATGACTTTGCCATTGAGTTTGAGTTGTGGTTTTACGTTGATGTAGAGGGGTATGGAGCTAGGGAGTTGAGACTCATCGGTTATTTCTCCCTCAGGCAATAGGCTATTTAGGGCATCTTCATCTGCTTGTGTAGCAGGAGCAAAGGAGATGGTGACCTTTTCATTGTTGAGTATGGGGTTATATGACATAGATTACTTGGCTTTCTTTTCTTTATGTCTATATAAATACCATCCAAGACCAAGCAAAGACACGCCCATAAATAATAATAATCCAATAATTCCTCCCATATTTTTTATGCTATCATTTGTAATAAAAGGTAAAGATAAAGCCATTACCACAGCTAAACTTCCATTAATCATCATAAAAATTGTAAACCATTTAGGAAAAGCATTGGCAATGGTTTTTTTAGTCTCTTTAAGTGTTAGTTTCTCTTCATAAATAGGCAAATCTTTAATAAGAGACTTTTGTTTAAAATGTAGAATAAGAGCTACAACTAATATAGGAATAAATCCTATGATAGGTACACCTGCTAATCCTAAAAGAAGAGCATAAACAATACCAAGAGGCAATACATATTTAAAAGTTCTTTTATGAAACTTGTAGAGCTTATTTTTTTGTGCTTCATCTGTAAGAATATAGCCTTTTCGTAGTAGACCTTTTGCGTAATAGACCGTTGTGCCATCCTCTTTTTCTTTAAAGAGTGCATTTGTCATGTTGTCGAAAAATTTCATTTTTTGTCCTTAATGGTATGCTCTACTTTATGTTTTTGATGATTCTTTGCTTTCATATCTAATGCAAAAGAAAAAATATTCCAAAATGTAATCAAGGCTCCTCCCAATACAATAATGGCAAAAATAATACCACCAAGATTGCTTTCTTTTTCTTGTTGCAATTCTTTTTCATTGTAGCAAATAAAGTTTTCTCTTATATAAGAGAAATAACTTATGCAAAAAATAAATATTAGCAATATTCCGAACCATAACCAACTTAAAGTGTTTTCAACAAATAAGTACATTGAGAGCATAAAAATAATTAGAACTCCCATATTGGTAATAGCACGTGGTCTCCAGCTTAATAAAATAATATTTCTACATTTTTTACATCTGATATGCTTATCTTTATTTTTTGAATCTTTAAAATTATCTTCATGGAAATAGTACCAAAAAGATATTTTACTATCACAACAAGGGCATTTTTTGCTATTCACAATATCTATCCATTTCTAAGTTCAGTAATCCAATAAATGTTGCCATAGAAACTATAGCCAATCCCGTTAAAAATGTTTCAGCAAATACTAAAGCTGTCAAAAGTACTACCACGGATGAAACTTGTGCCATAAATACTATTAATAATGCCATAACTGCCAAATTTAAGCCATGAGAGCATCTTGAAATTCGGTCGAGTACACTCACTATTGCACCTATTGTACTTATTACACTAGCTATTGCTGGTCTAAGCTTAACTCCATTATGTTCTAAATCTAATATTAAATTCAATAATGTAGCTTGAGTTGTTGATGCCCATCCACCATTCCCCCCACCACTAATCAAATACGCCCCATCACCATTAACAGGGTCTGTGACCATATAGCCAGTTCCTGTCCAGCCTGGTACGCTTACTTCTCTTTCGTGTACAGTGACTATTTTACCTGCATAGACTGAGCTACTTATGTCTCCTTTGGCTAAAGAAGAAGCTTGTATCTTTGGTAGAACTTCGTTGATGTTGGCTTTTGTGATAGTGTATATCTTTTGCCCTTGGGCATTGGCTAGGGCAAAGGCTTTCATAGTGCTTATGCCTTGTACTGGGTTAGCAGGGTCTGTGTTGTACATCTGCTCTGGGGTTTGGTGTTCTAGTGAGGAGGCTATCATCCCTGCTTGTAGTCTGTAGTTTAGGAAGTTTTGTTTGTTGTTATTGTCAGCTACAACTGTTTTAGTCACTGGTATGTCTAAGCCTATACCTCCTGCTTTAATGCCAGTGGCTAGTCCAAACCTAGAGCTTATGCCTACTTCAGACCCAAATGTTCCAAAGCCTGTCATGACTTCATGTACTTTACTGGTTTGTTGTAGCATACGTGTTTGTCCTAACAGTTGTGCGTAGTAGCCTAGCATGGTAGCGTAGTGCATGTTACCCATGACATCCTCTCTGTTTAGTGTTGCTATAGCAGTTTGGTCACTGCTTTCTAAGATAGATTTTACCTCAGTCATTCTGTTTTGTAGCTTTTGTAACATAGCAGGAGAGATACTCTGGCTTACTGTACCTAAAGCCAAGTAATCCCCTGCGGTACTTTTATGTTTTTTATAGCCACTTGACTGTACATTGACCCCATAAACTGTTTGGTTGATGTTTAGTTTCTCTCCTAGTCTCATCTCTAAATAGTCGGTTGCTATGGGTAGGGTTTGGTTTTTTAGGGACATGGGTTATTTTAACCAAAACAGTGAAAATACTAAAATAATTATCAAAATAATTATCCTAGCAATATTAAACTTTATTAAACTTTTTGCACTTTTCTCTACTATATGATTGACTAGCGATAAATTTTCATTAGGGGATTCATTTGCTTTAGACTGAGTATTTGATTCGTAACAATAAAATGTGAAAATATAGAAAATACCAATATAAATAAATAATAATACTGTAGCTATAATAGGGATACCAACCAAAAATATATTGACCCCATCTAAAAAATCTATACTACCACCTATATATTGTGCCAATATTAATGACAAACCTAGGACACCTATAAAAATATATTTATAAGATTTTCCTTGTGTGGTTGTACTTATTTGATTATTGCAAAAAATACAATAAAAATACCAATAATCTTTTTGTAGTTTAAAAGAAGATACACCTACGTTAAAACCATAATTCCACTTAGTAAAATTTTTTCCACAACAAGGACATTTTTTTAACATACTTAACTCTCTTTACTTTTTATCATTTGGAACTAAAATATTAAAAATAGATGCTAAGGCAAACATCATGGCAGCCATTAGTGCATAATAAGCCCCTATGGCGACTAAAGATGTAGCCGCAGCAAAGATAGATGATAAAATTACTGTATATATTATTTGAACTATCATTAATATTACCAATATTCCTATGGCTCCAATCAAATTATTTTTTCCTTTCAAAAAATAAATCTTTGCTAAATCAATTATATTATCAAGCCATATTAAAGCTTTTCCTATCTTAAACTTCCATAGAGATGAACCATATTCATCTAAATAATCTAGTATATGTTCAGCAATATTTGTTACCATATCTAAAAACCCACCATTCCCACCACCACTAATCAAATACGCCCCATCACCATTAACAGGGTCTGTGACCATATAGCCAGTTCCTGTCCAGCCTGGTACGCTTACTTCTCTTTCGTGTACAGTGACTATTTTACCTGCATAGACTGAGCTACTTATGTCTCCTTTGGCTAAAGAAGAAGCTTGTATCTTTGGTAGAACTTCGTTGATGTTGGCTTTTGTGATAGTGTATATCTTTTGCCCTTGGGCATTGGCTAGGGCAAAGGCTTTCATAGTGCTTATGCCTTGTACTGGGTTAGCAGGGTCTGTGTTGTACATCTGCTCTGGGGTTTGGTGTTCTAGTGAGGAGGCTATCATCCCTGCTTGTAGTCTGTAGTTTAGGAAGTTTTGTTTGTTGTTATTGTCAGCTACAACTGTTTTAGTCACTGGTATGTCTAAGCCTATACCTCCTGCTTTAATGCCAGTGGCTAGTCCAAACCTAGAGCTTATGCCTACTTCAGACCCAAATGTTCCAAAGCCTGTCATGACTTCATGTACTTTACTGGTTTGTTGTAGCATACGTGTTTGTCCTAACAGTTGTGCGTAGTAGCCTAGCATGGTAGCGTAGTGCATGTTACCCATGACATCCTCTCTGTTTAGTGTTGCTATAGCAGTTTGGTCACTGCTTTCTAAGATAGATTTTACCTCAGTCATTCTGTTTTGTAGCTTTTGTAACATAGCAGGAGAGATACTCTGGCTTACTGTACCTAAAGCCAAGTAATCCCCTGCGGTACTTTTATGTTTTTTATAGCCACTTGACTGTACATTGACCCCATAGACAGCTTGATCAATGTTGAGTTTCTCTCCTAATGCCATTTCATTACCGTCTAGTATGAGTGTTCCATTGAGTTTGAGCTGAGGCTTCACATGAATGTATGAGGGTAAGTTACTTGGTAGTTGTGAGACATCTGTTATCTCTCCTTGTGGTAGCAGTGCTTCTAGGGCATCTTGGTCTGCTTGGCTTGCAGGTGCGTATGAGAGGGTAACTTTTTGGTTATTGACCCTTGCGTAGGGTAGGGTGATTTGTTTTTTACCGTTTAACAGTTCATCTATAGCTGCCGACTGAGTAAGAGGTTCTAAATAGTAGTTTACCTTCTGTTGTAAAGAGCTTGGGAGTTTAGCATATCTTGCCCCTATGGTGATGAGCTTTCCACACAGAGAGCTAGGCAAAGTATTGCTTGTCTCTTCTATGATTTGTTTACCACCTATAACTTCTAAGAGTGTGGCATTGTTTTCTGTGAGTGCTGTAGTGATGTTGGCTTCTAAGTTAGTTTGGGCTTGTGCTAACATCTCTTCTATGATGGCACTATCCATCCCTTGGACATACCCTGCACTTTCATTAACATCTGCTGAGTTTATGAAGCTTTGTAAGGTAGTATTTATATCTACGCCTGAAGCACCAAGAGCATCCATACCCTCTGCAAATTCATATTGTTTGTAAGAAGCATCCAATGGTATCCAAGAGTCTGCTTTGAGGTTCTTGGCTCCTCGGCTTGGGAAGTAGTCGGTGGCTAGTTCTACCCAGATGTGTTCCATCTGTACAGCAGAGAGTATTCCTGCTTCTGTGATACCTGTATTAGGTAGTCCATTGGAGTAGGCAAAAGTCATAGCATTATAGGCATTATCCCATCCACCAAACCAATTCTTCATCTCATCTACAGGAAGTTCGAGTGTGCCATGCACATACCGAGCAGGTATCTTAGAAGCTCTAAGTAGTGCTATGAGTAGTGAAGAGATATCCATGGCATTACCACGTTTGGCTCCTAGGGTTAGCTCTGCACTCTGTACAGCTCCCCAAGTAGGGACAAACTCTATGTTATTGCGTACGAAGTTGTAGATTTGCACTGCATCGTAGTCTAGTTCGGCGGCTTTGTCTTGTATGGCTTGTGTGATGTTTACTTCATCACTTTGTGCTAAGTACTCTGGGTTAGAAGCATCTGCAAGTGTCGAGTAGTCGAAGTCACCTAAGGCAGCATAGTGTGGCAAAGGTTGATTGATGAAGCCTTTAGAGATGAACTCCTCTTTTTTGGTTTTAGGTTTGACTGGTGTAGCCTTTTGTAGTTGGAAAGGTAGGCTGTTTGGGTCGAACTTTTGGTGGGTGTTGTTTTCAAACTTGGTCGTGTTTAACTCTTCTACATCAGCGTTACCAAAGAGCTTGTAGTAGGCTTTGGTAAAGATGTTTCCTGTATGCTCAGAGACGAGAGCATCCATCGCAGACATGAGTTCTGTTTTTCTGCTTTCATACTCTGTTTGCATCGCAAGTACACGCTCTTTAAAGACATCAGGCAGACCTTTAGCCTCTACATCGCTAAGCATCTGTGTAAAGCTCTGCTTCGCATAAGCATCTTCTGCTTCTATGGAAGAGAGAAGCTCGTTGAGTTCAGCACTTAGTGTGGCTTTGTTCTCATCACTTTGTGTAGGCTCTTGGAGTTGCTTTATGACTTGCAAAGCTTTGTCTACACTGCTTTGCATACGAGAAGCAGAAGCTTCTACATAGGCTTTATTCTTTACTTTCACTGCCTCTACTCCTGCTGCGAATGTAGGTGTGGTGAAGATGAAGGTTGTGAGGATAAAGGAGAGTAGGAAGCTTAATGCTCTTACTGTTTTGGTTGACTTGTTGAAGTAGTTTAATGGGTTGATAGATTTTGTTTTGTAAAACATATTACTCTCCTGCCTTGCTTAGGGTTATTTCTGTGGTTCTTATGCTGTGGTCTAGCTCTATTCTAAGGGTCTTGACCTTAGAGGCTTCATAGACTCGTGCCAGTTTATCGCTCGCATAAAGTAGCCTTCTCAATGCTCTAGCATGGTAGCCTCTACTACTATCTCTTTTTGCTCTACTAACTGCCCAGATGACAGCTCTAAGTTTATGTCTATCACTCCAGTAGCGTAAGTGTAACTCTCTAGCATGCTCTAAGAGTGTATCTATCGATATATTTTTTTGTAGCTCTTGGGTGAAGTATAGAGTCTTTTGAAGCTCTGGCTCACCATTGAGTGTGGAGATGAGTCTTGCTTCAACATTTACAGTATCGGTCTGTGTAGCCTGTACCCAGAAGTGGTAGGTTTTTTGTGCCTCTTCTAGGAAAGTATTTTCAGTATAGAGTACATTTGTGGTATTGAACTCATCAGCATCTGTAGCTGATACAAACTGCCCCTCACTGATACTCAGCTCTACGCGCAACGGTACTGTCATACCTAGGTTCTCTACATTTAGACTCAGAGGTATGATGCTTCTTGGGCTCGGAGTATTGATGTTTTGTAGTTTGCCTAAGAGCTCAGTAAAGAGCTGTTCAAACTCTCCTGAGGGCTCCTTGCTAGCCTCTGCCAAGATATCAAACCCTACAAAGATAGCACGTCCTACTCCATATGTTCTCATCACTGCTGCTGGCTCTGTACGTGTATAACAGCTAGAGACATTGTACTTGAGTAGTGTGGTGGCATTACAGTTGGCTATACGTATAGGGAAAGATCTATCCATAAGTGGTCTCTCAATGTAAGTGAGTGTATCATCTACACTCTCTACTGTATCTACAGACCAATAACGTCCCTGATACCTAATACCAGAGATGTTACTCACATAGGCATTACGATTGTCATCCATCCCTGCGATGAGAAGTTGCTCTCCTTTGAAGATGGCTTCACTAAGCTCTTTTTGTACAGAGCTATCTAATCTAACAGTTTCACTGAGTATCAAGTAGGTATCATACGTACCACTTCTAAGCTCTTTTCTAAAAGTATCATTGCTTGTAACAACTGTAGCACTGTAGCCATGGGCTTTGAGATAGGTTTCTAGGTATTGTTTTTGTTCGGTAACCAGTGGTGCATCGTAAGCACCATTTGGCTCATTACATTGTTTTTGTGAGCCATGATGGTGACTACCATGTGAACCGTGAGAACCATGGCTTCCTTTTGAACCATGCTTTTTATGTCTGTTTGACCAACCCCTACACCCACAACCCACATAGCATGTATGTGAATGCTTACATGGGTCTACTAGTGCTAGGACTCTACCTTTACTTCCTACTGTTATCTCACCATCTATCTCTATAGGTGGTGGGGTTACCTCTATGCTTACACTTGCAATATTGGAGACTAGCCCCTCATTGTCTTTAACTGTGTAAGTAAAGCTGTCTGTTCCATGGTAATTTGCATTAGGTACATAAAGTACCATACCATTGACTATATTTAGACTTCCATGTGTTGTAGGGCTAACTATGGTTATGCTGTTACTATCGAGTGAACCATCTATGTCACTATCATTGGCTAGTACATCTATACTGACATTGCTGTCTTCTTCTAGGGTGGCAGTATCGTTTACTGCTATAGGCTCATCATTAACCGAAGTGATGACGAGACTGACATTGGCTTCTTCTGAATCTACTGTATCATCATTGACCACAAAGCTAAAGCTGTCTGTTCCGTAGTAGTTTGCTTCTGGTATATAGACTACATTTGGAACTGTACCGCTGAGTACTCCATGGCTTGGCTGTTGGACTATACGGTAGCTCAGTGTGTCATTGTCACTGTCACTTCCCTCAAGCACTATGCTGATATTGCTATCTTCTTCTAAGGTGAGGTTTTGTTCTAGGGCTACAGGTATATCATTGACACTTTGTACAACGATGCTCACATTAGCCTCATTGGATACAGCCCCCATGCTGTCGGTAACCGTGTAGCTAAAGCTGTCTGTTCCATGGTAATTTACATTTGGTGTGTAGACTACAGAAGTGCCTACTACTGCGAGTGTACCATGCTGTACAGCGTTTACAAAGACTACATTGCTTATGCTTAGGTTTGTATCTTCTATGTCACTATCATTGGCTAGTACATCTATACTGACATTGCTGTCCTCTTCTAGGGTGGCAGTGTCGTTTACTGCTGTAGGGGCAGTGTTAGAAAGGGTAAATGGCTTATGATCTAGCAGTGTCCAGTTGCCTTCCGCCTCTATATACAACCCACAACTAAATGTACCTACACCATACGCTCCAGTAGGGAATGTATGTTCACCAGTGATAGTCTGTGTACTATTGAGTTCTACAGTGCTGTTATACTCATCTACCTGTGTGGCATTGTCTAAGTTTATCACACGCAAGGCAAATGGCTGTGCATCAAGATGGCTACTTCCTAAGTGACTTAGTGAATAGTTACAGGTTTGAGCTGTACCTACTGTGGCAGTGTCCCATGCCAAGATTAGTGAGCCTTTAAGAGCCTCTGCTAAGTCCTCATAGACACTAAAGTGTTTACTGTCTGTTGCAAAGATAGTATTGCCATTACCAAAGAGTGTGGCTTCTACACTATACTCTCCTACAGGTAGTCTGGTATAGCTATATTGATAATTAGCCTCTTTACTTACTAATGGTAGCAGTGTCTCTACTGCCAAGGTCTGTGTCTGCACCACTGTACCGTTACTATCTTTGATAAGCAGTTCTACTCTGGCATCGTTTATGATGCTGTTACTACTCACACTTTGTATGAAGTTATTCATCTGTACTTGGTCAGTAGTACGGTAGCGTACACCATCAAGTGACAGATCAAGCGTAGCAGCCACAGAACCCTGTAAGTCAGAGACAATGTTAAAGGTAGCATTGGACTCATCAACTATCACGCCATTTTTATCTGTCAAGATACCTTTGAGTAGGTACTCTCCTGCCAAGTAGTTGGTCGTATTCCATTCGTTGGAAATGCTTTTAGTCTCTTGAGAGGCTACAACACCTAATGGTTGTACATCAAAGACTTGTATGGTGTTGCCTGCTAGGTCTGAGAGGGTAAGTTGGGCGGTGAGATTGGCTTCGAGTTTACCTAGGTTTGTTGTAACTCCTTGAAGTTGTACAAGTTCATTACTGGTGTAGGATGCTTTGTTTGTAGTCACTAGGATTTTTGCATAAGGGCTATAGAGCGTAGCAGGGATATGCATTTGATTGTTCTCTTCATTACATTCATTTACCTGATTCTCTGGGTCTACTACTACATAGATGGTATCATTCACAGGTGTAGCAATATTGCTTAGTGTGATGTCTATGTATGCTCCCCTATCTAAAGTAGTAATATTTTGTTCCCCTAAGAGTGTACCACCACTGCTAGGATCTCCATCATAAAAGGCAACGGTAGTTTGCCCACGAAGCTTGTCAGAGCCACTATTTCCTACTCTAACGCTTAGACTTAGATTACTTTCTACTGTCTCGGTGAGTCTTAGTAGAGAAACTGAGAGGTCAGGTGTAACGACACATTGAATATTCTTTTTTTCAATTAATACTTCAAGATTACCTCGATTATCAGTTAATGGTGTATCCCTCATATATACCAATAATATATCATTTTCTAAGAGGCAAATAGTCTCATTTAAAGAGTTTTTCAGTGCTTCTTCTTTAGTACTGTACCAACCATTATAGAGATTTACGACATTATCTAATGATGATGCAGAAGCGTACATTGATGTTGACCATCGATTTCCACTACTCCAAGCAGACCAAGCACCTTTTTTAATAGAAATATTGTAAGCACCTGCATCTAAGTGTAGAAGGATAGGATTACTTTCATTATTTTTTCTAGAATCTATGTTTACAAGATGGTATGATGAGGAAAAATTATTTTTCCAACACCAGTCAGAAGAAAAGGATATATTGTCTTTTTCATTTAATTCAATAATATCTGTTCCTGAATCTATCCACAAGGATATAGGGGCATTGATATAAGGTAATTCACCAAATAGTTCTACGATAACTGTTTGATTATTTTCTTTTTCAAGTAACACATTTGTATGAGATTGTCCTAAAATTTCATCTATACCTTTTGTATAGTTTCCATCATAATTTCTGTCATAAAATGCTAAGATATCAAAGCCTGATTCAGTATATATATTTCCTATATTTTTTATATTTATAGTGATGCTACCACTCAATTTAAGTATATCTTGATTTATTTTTATATTTGATACATTCATATCTTCTATAATTAAATTAGGTTTTAATACATCTGCAGACAATGGATGCATATGAACTTTTCCAAGTTTAACTATTTCATTATCCCTTATCCACATAACCCTTGTTGCATCTCTGTAATCATTATGGATAAAAGTGATATTGAAATCATTAGATGAAATATTAGCTATCTCTACAATAAAACTACCATCACTTTGAGTGACAAATGTTTCATTTGAAAACATACCTTCTGGATGAATTATTACGTTTTCTAAAGGTTCTTTAGTTGTAGCATCAATAACTGTTCCTATAATAGTGACATTGTTTTCTTCTTCTGAATTCGTTGTATTAGCTTCTATTGTAGCTCGTAGTGACGGTGATACATTTAAATTATTTGTCTCTACAGCTACATCAAACGTCAGTGTGTCATACCCAAGTTTGCTATAGCTTAACGTGACATCACCCGAAGTTACAGGTGTGATAGTGTAGTACCCTTGTGCATTGGTATGCACACTCATATTACTCTCTCCCACATACTCTACACGTACATCCTCTATGGGTTCAGAGCTATTACTGTCTAGTATAGTTCCAAAGATAGAAAGGTTGGTATCATTTTTTTGCATAGCAGGAGAAAATACAACAGTAGAACCTTCTGTTGGACTAGCTTGTGCAGATACAGAGGTGTATCCATCTTTTGAAGCAGTGATGTTTATATCTCCTGCAACTACCCCTGTTAAAATATACTTCCCAAGAGCATCACTAGTAGTAGAGAGAGTCCCCACTGAGATAGTTGCCCCTTCAAGTGGCATATTTTCTGGTGTTTGGGTAACGGTTCCTTGTAGTGTCACACTAGTATCAGCAGGGTGTCAATAGAACTTAAAACAATACTTCCATAGTCATAGATAATTGTCTCATTCACCTGTATACTAGAAGTAACAGAACGGTAACCTGCTTTGCTTAGTGTTAGCGTGTAGTCACCTTGACCTAACTTAGAGAAAGAAAATTTTCCATCTACTGTTGTTGAGATGTTCTGTGAACTTGCTCCTTGAAGAGCCACTTGCACACTCTCTAGCGGTAAAGTTGTGTTTTTGTCAATGACTTGACCTTTAAGGGTTGCTTCAATTGTAAAATCTATAGTATTTAGAGAAACATTGTAATAAAGTATTGTATTTGCAGGGATACTTACAGTTCTCTCATTCTGTAAGTATCCAGCTTTTGAGATAGAAACCGCATAACTTCCAGCCTCTATACTACTAATAGTATATGCTCCCATACTGTTTGTAGTACTTTGTTTGTCTCCTACTTTGATAACCGCACCCTCTATAGGCTCTCCCCTCTGTTTATCTTTGATCACTCCCGTAAGCGTAGAGACTGTAGCATTGATATTTTTATTGAGTCTGAGCGTTCCTAAGTCTATATCATTTCCTGAGAAGTTGAGTGTAGTTTGTAGTGGTGCATAGTTGCTGTCTGCTATGTAGAGTGTATAGCTACCATTTCTTAACCCCTCAAAGAAGAACTTCCCATCACCAACAGTAGTAAAAGTACGGTTCTCATCTGAGATTAACTTTACCTCTATATCTGAAAGTGCTATACCAGTATCTCCATCTACTACTAATCCTTGAAGAGAAGCTAAATCAGGGTTTGGTACTTCTTTGTCTGCAAGCAAAAGTGCTTGTATCACCAGTGCTGTAGTATAGATATCTTCTTCCCAACTCCCTGATGCTTGTTGTAAAGTATCCAGATAATTTATAGTAGCTTGGAGATTGGTTTTATCGTACTCCAAAGGAGCAATACTTCGTAACACAAGAGTAGTTTCAAAGGTTTCGCTCCCATAACTACCATCAGCATTTTGTTGTGTCAACAGATATGCTTTGGCATTGTCCATTGCCATTTGTACATTGTATGCTTTTCTATGGAGCCACAAAGTTCTGAGTGCTATAGCAGTAGTATATACTTTATCTTCTTGGGTTGTTTTCCATGAGCCATCACTATTTTGCTGTGACAAGAGATAGTCTATGGCTTTTGTGATTTCTGCCTCTTTGGTGCCAATGTCAGATAAGCTCTCTAATGCCAAAGCTGTATCTAATGCAGTACTACGATGACAATCAGTATGACCAAAGCCACCATCTTGATGCTGAGTGGCAAGTAACTTCTCGACAAATACAGAGGTATCGTTACCTAAAAGAGTATGAGTAAGGATCTTAGCACTCATATACTCTGTGGTATTTGTCTCTTTACTCACATCAAAAGGAACAAGTAGTGATTGAGTGTCTAAACTAGCTAGACTATCTAGCTCATCCATAGCTAAAGCACTCTGCTTAGCAGACTGAGAAGCAAGAGCCAATGCATTGGTAGAGATATTCTGCTCTTGACTTAAAGCTCCAGAATTTACCTCTAAGACTAACCAGTTTTTAGCACTTTCTACCGAACCTGCCTGTACAGATGATGTAAAAACTGTAAAAAGTAAAACAACTAAAAATAATTTAAAAAATGTAGACAACTCTCTCATAAATTCCTCCCCAGAAAACAAAATAGCTCCAATTTTAGCATAAAAATAATTCTTATTTCTTAATATTTATACACGTGGGGAGGGGAATTATGCTTCTAAAATATCATAAATAACCTCTGTATGTATTCCTTTTTCAATAATCTAGATAATCAAAGGCAACCCCATCATAACGTTCAATTACCTTCATGGTCTTTTTCAATAAAGTATCATCTTTATAATAATCAATGACCGAATCTTTTTTAGTACCAAAGAGTTTGGCTAGTTCTTCATGTGAAGCAGTTTTTATATATGTTTGGCAATAGACCTTCCTTAGTGTTTATCTTGCAATAGTACACTTTTATTGTGATTATGCATATATTAAGTAAAATCGTATTTATTTTGTATTATTTGTGAATAAACATACTTACATATTTTTATTTATGCTTTTTTCTATCTGCTTAATAGAGTTATCAATATTTGTTTTTTTACTCTCAATCTCACTCAATAGTTTATCTCTCTTGGTTTGGAACTCTTTCAACTCACTTCTTACAATTTTTAACTCCCCACGATATTTCTGAGTTTTATTTTCATACGTCCTTAACTTCTCCAAATCGGCATTTTTAGAATTACTTTTCCAGCTTTCCACAAATGCTTTTCTAACCTCTTTTGCTTTGGTTACAAGTGCTTTTTTCTCTGCAATATCTTTTTCCTTTTCAACTATTCTTTTTATTATTTCTAAAAGCTCATTCTCATCCTCTTTTACACTCTCTTTGAGTGCTTCAATATTGGTTTTAGTTTTTTGAACTATTTTAGCTGTTTCTTTCGCTTCTACGTTAGATTTAGTTATCTGTTCTCTTTCCCATGTTTGAAACTTCACATGATCGGCTCCAGTTTTGTATTTTGGTTCACCTCTTTGAAATCTATCAAGAACAAATGCTTCTCCCACTAAGTCCTGCATTTTTGAAAACTCTTTACTCTCCAATGCCCTTTGCACCGTTCTTGCTTTTTCATAATTGAAGTTTTCACAAACAAAATGGTAATGCACTGTTGTTTCATCTTCATGACGTGCTAAATATAGGGGTGATGTTTCATATTCCTCATACATAATTTCTAAAAATTTATATGCCTGTCTATCTAACAAACTCCTATCCATGTCATTGGTTTTCTCACCTACAGTATTTTCATGACTAAACGTGATAATTCCCTTAAAGAAATGATTGGTTGTCTTTGGCATAGCTCTTTTGTGCATCTGTTTATAGGCTTTTTGTTGTGTAGCTATACGTTTTTGCATCTCTTCTTTGATCTGTTTTTGTACACGTTTAATATTTATGTCATTATCTCCTTTGACTTCATATACTGCATTGTCATCATAATCCTCTGCATCTGCATTGTAAACCAATACAACTACTTCACTCTCAGCCTTTACATAGGCTGGTTTTCTTCTTCTTGTGTCATGCGAGACTTGACCACCTATATTTCTAGCACTTTTTATTCTTACTTGTACATAACCACCCATTGTGTGTTCCTTGTTTTTTACTACACTGAGTCAGTGTGTGTGGGTGTCAAGAGGGAGTTTATCTCCCTTTGCTTACTGCATGATGGTAAATCTGCTTAGTAAGTTAAACAGCACCTCGAAAAAGGTCTGTGACTGACATACACACACTTAAAATGTGATGTGTCAGCATGTGTAAAACCCCCTAGGGGTGTGGACACATGTAAAGTATCACTGTGTGATACTTTAGACTTTCTCAGTGCGTACGTTCAGTATAGATTAGGAGCTATTATGATGGGGTTACGAATAAAATTTATCTTGGTTCATTTGAATCTATTTGGATATCTATGGGTATATGTTCAAAAAAGAGATGAATTTTGAGAGATTTAGAGTATAAAAAGATGGGTGATAAACAGAGTGTTGATGCCTCATCAACACTCTGTTATTTTCGATAGTTTAATCATATTTCATTTCATAAGCTCTATCACTGTCTAATGCAATATCTCCATAGGTAGGATCTAGTTCTATCAGTGATTCTTTTAATTCACTATTTTCTTCTTCAAGAGCTTTGATTTTAGATTTTAAAGTTTCATTTTCATCTGCATATACTTCTATACTATTTCCCAACGATTCTATTAAATTCAGGTCTGCCATTTGGTTTTTTATATCTTCTGGCATATTTGCAAAAAATGGGTCTTTTAAGTCTATCATTTTAAATCCTATAACAGTAAATTTATCAATTTTAAAAATATATCATAAAAACTTTATTTACGATATAAACGATTGATAGTAATAAATATTACTATTTTAAAACTTGGGATTAGGTTAAAATAAAAACAATTACTTAACAACCCATATTAAAACAGAGGAAAATCTAATTCTCCCACCTGTTTAACATACTGATACAGGGCTTCATGGTTTTCAAAATCTACACACGTTTTTGTTTTTGGATCATACTTTTTATAGTCTCGTAAACAATGTGTAACAAGTTTTATATTTTCATTTAACGTAGCATATTTTTTTCTATCACTCATTGCCAGTTGTGAGAGTGGGCTACTTAAATAAAAAGCATCTATTTTTCGTATCATATCTGTACGTTCAGATGCTTCACGCATCCACACTTTATCTTTACTTTCAAATAGTTTTACACACTCTCTTTGTATTTCTGTACCATCTAAAGCATAAGACAAAAATGCAAAGATAAACGGTATCGCCAGTAAAACAGTCAGCAAATCTTTCATGACACTTATTTTAAAAAGCTTCATAAATCTCTCCAAGTTTTTCTTTTATTATGACTCATGTATCATTAAATAATGATGAATACATCATTGTAATAACTCTATGATACATATATCATTCCTTATGACAATAGAAAAGCTAAATAAAATAACAAAAAAGACGCTAGATAAGGTTTCAAAGAATGTTATTAAATACCGTAAAGAAAAAAACTACTCTCAGCTCCAGTTAGCACTGGACATAGGTATGACAGGTAATGCTTTCATTGCTCGTGCAGAAAAAAGAAAAGACAATCATCACTTCAATATTGAACATCTTGTTAAAATAGCTACTGTATTAGATGTAGAAATTGATAAGTTTTTTGAGTAATATACTTTGAATGTATGGGCTATATACATTTAATGTATTTGTATATAAAATAATACCTATGATAAAATATTTTTAGAAACATCCAACGCCTTGGCACTAGCCTCTTCTCTTTGTAAATCTAAATATTGCTTCACTGTCGCTGTACTCGTATGTCCTAATAATCCACTTAACGTAATAGCCTCTACGCCTTGCGTTGAAAGAGCAGATACACAAAGATTACGCATATAGTGAAAAGTAAACTCTTTGACACCTGAAGCTACACGTATCTTTTTCACTGCATCCGAGATCCATGAAATATTAAATACTTGACCTTTAACATCTCGAAACTCAGATAAAGCATCAACAAGGTCATCACTTAATGTAAAAGTCATATCTGCATCTGTTTTTGAATTTACACCTACTATAATATAAGTTTTGTTTTCAAAATCAATATCTTCCCATCTAATGCGTATGGTTTCGGTCTTTCTTCTACCACCAAAGCCAAATAAAAACAGTGCTCTATGATGAGGGTTATCTTTATAAACAGTCATAATTGCCTTATGTACTGCTCTATACTTCTTCACAGCATCTGGTACTAAACGCTTTTCTGCTTTTTGATTTCTTTTAACATGATGCTCATCTGTTACAGGTGTAAACTGAATGAGCTTATCGCTGATTGCTCGTTTAAATAATGGTTTGAGAATTTCTAATGCCATTTTTCGTGTTCTGTTAGAATAATGAACTAAATTATCCATAACTATGCTGATATGGTACGGTTGAATATCTACTACTTTTTTTAATCCAATAAAAGGTTGTATATGTTTTTTATAATAATTTTCATATCCACGTTTGACCTCTTCACTCCATTTTCTACTTTTCTTGTGAATTTCAAAATACTCATCTACGATCGCTTTCATATTTGCACCAGAGTTTGATTGAGCTTCAAGTGTAGCTATAATAGCCTCACGTTCCTCATAGGCAGTTTTTAATCTATCTTTAGTACCATGAGCTGAATGAGCAGTAAAAAGCCTTCTAGTCCGTTTTTTATTGATTGTACATTCTAAAAGAAACTTGGTAGTATCTGTTTTATGTATTTTTATACCTGTATGTTTTGTCTTTATATAGTCTTTTAGAACGATAGCCATTATAAATCCTCGTGGGGTGTCGCCTCGGGTGTCATTTTTTATTCATTTTATGACACCTAAATATACTGGATTATATTATAAATTACGCTATATAGGCTTAAAGATGCTCATTGACTTTTAGATATAAGTGTTTAAAATTGGTTCGAGTCCACGTGGGGATACCAATTATTT
>Ga0256824_10000211_pt1 | contig 21093 bp, 18 predicted proteins | sample CV67metaG_FD_191570 | JGI IMG/M metagenome (GOLD analysis project Ga0256824, IMG submission 191570) | Hydrothermal vent microbial communities from East Pacific Rise, Pacific Ocean - CV67 | ecosystem: Environmental > Aquatic > Marine > Hydrothermal vents | place: Pacific Ocean: East Pacific Rise...
AGTAGAAAGGTCTATAGGGTATTGTTTTAAGATGTCTTCTATCATGCCAGTTTCAGGTTTACGGCAATGACAATTATCTTCAGGAGCATGTGGACAGTAGACAACTTTTTGAATAGTGATATCTTTTTCTTTAAAGATATCCAACATCCATTTTGTTAATGTATCAAAATCCTTGAGAGTATAATATCCTCGACCTATACCTGATTGATTTGTAATAACAAACAGTAGGTATTCTTTTTTGATAAAAAGATGCAAAAGTTCAAAAATACCTTCTGTAAATTTAAAATCATCTATTTTTGAGACATAGCCATGATCAATGTTAATAATACCATCACGGTCTAGAAAGAGGGCTTTTTGTTTTTTCATTTTGCACCATCTCTAAAAAGTACCGTTTTTATCGTTTTAATAAGTATGACTAAATCCATCCAAAGGTTCCAATTGCGTATATACCATATATCAAGTTTAATACGTGATTTGAAATCAACATTATTTCTACCACTTACTTGCCAAAGACCTGTGATGCCAGGTTTAACAGAGAGAATAGTTTCATTGTCTTCATCAAGTTTCTTTTTTTCATTAATCATATAGGGACGTGGTCCTATAAAACTCATTTCATTTTTTAAAACATTAAAAATTTGTGGTAATTCATCTAATGAAGTTTTACGTAGAAATGTCCCTGTTTTTGTAATACGAGGATCATGTTTATATTTATGATACTTGTCATAGTAGCTAATCTCTTCAGGATTATTTAGTAAATATTTCTCTAGTATTTCATCACTATTTACATACATGGTTCTAAATTTATAGCAAGTGAAAATTTCACCATTTTTACCTAAACGATCTTGTGTAAAGATAACACTTTTATCTGGTTCACTTTGTCTTATTTTAACAGTGATATAAAGTATGATAGGTATGAGAAAAGGAAATACCAAAAGAGAAAGAAAAAAATCAGAAATACTTTTTAGAATAAGTAGATAACGCTTTTTAAGTCTATTGCTGAATACAATAAGGTTTGTACGTGTATTAGAAAGCTCATATATATGTGAATGGGTTAAGTTATAATCGTTCATTAAAGGTACAAAAATAACTTCATGTTTACCTTTCATCTCAGAAGAGATAAGCTTCTTTAGTGAAGAGACATTATGGTCTTTTGAATTGATAAAAATAGTATCAGGTTCTTCGTTATGCTTTGGTTTGATATATCCTAAATAAGGATTTTTATAGATCTCTTCTGTTAAAAATGTATCGTTACCATATACTTTTGCTTTCTTTTGCCAAAGTCCTAGACTATAAAGCATTTTTTTACTTAAGTTTTTTGAAAGAGGAATGAGAATAGTCATGAAAATAAAGGATAATCCTATAACTAAACGAGAATAATCTGTAATTAGTTTCGTCATACCTAGGTATGCAAAAACTAAAATGGCTGAGAATATAATGACTTTAATAACCAGTCTACTTTCATGCCAAAAATCATATCTGTATGTATAAATACCTTCATAGGCGAAGAGTGATAATAAGATGATATATAGAGGATAAAACATAAGATAATTAGTATATGGGATGGTATGAGGTTCTAACGTATCAAATGTTTCTCTTATTATAAATGCAAGGTATACAGAAAGTAAAATTATTAGTATATCTGAGAATATAAAAATAATTTTAGAAATAATACCTTTCATAGTTTTACTTCAAGTCTCTAAGGTTTTCTGATAATACTTGCATTTCCTGTAAGTAAAATTACGGTAGAAGTACTTCTGCCATCATTATGTGTAATACTTATTTTTGCTGAAGTAGAATCTTTAATGAGCTTGTTCCCCGGATAGACTGTATAGGCTTTATTTAGTTCCATAGTTACATCTTTATCTGCAGGTTCTCCTGTACTACTACCTCCTCCGCCATTACCTTCGCCTCCACAGCCAGTAAATAGTATAGTTATTATTACCAATATAAATATTTTTTTCATGTCATGTCCTTAAAATGTTATGCCATAGTCTGGTACAGCGGTAATTATATTAATAGTTGTACCTTCTTTATTGGTACTAGAATATTCAATATGAACTGGGTTAACTAGAGAGTAAGGGAAAGCACTTAATTCAGGATTAAAATTTGTAATCAAGGCATTAAACCAAACATTTGCCATTTTTTGATACCCACGATCATTTGGATGTGTTATATCGGCATAATCACTACTATTTAGATTTGCATTATTGTACATATCAACAATGATTATATCGTCACCATTAGCAATACGTTGTCGTAACAGTTGAGCTAATCTACGGTTAAATATTCTTATTCTGCCATCTTTTTCTAGCCTATCAATTATTAGAGCGACATAAACGCGTACATTGGTATCGTTTTCTGCTTCGTATAAATCAATATAATTAAGTATGTCATTTATTCCAGCTGGGTTTGTTGTTGTACGGTCATTTGTTCCAATATGCAGTAAAACAATATCTGGTTGACTATTGTTCATATATTTATATGTCTCTTCTGCAATTTCAAATTGATCCCATCCTGGATGTCCTTCATTTTGAGGATCAAAAGCAGGAACTATAGCTTGCCCAGCTATTTTGGAACCTACAAAGTCTGCTCCAAAGTTAGCATCTGAAAGTTGATACCATAAATGACTTCTGTATCCTGTTCGCTTTGATACAGAACGAGTATCATCAAATCTAGTGTCATATGTGATGGAATCACCTAAAGGCAATATCCTTGTTGCTGCATTAACTAATGTTGAACTGAGAAACAACCATATTATTATAGTTGTAAATTTAAAAGAATTTTTATGCATAATTACTATCCCTTTTTATTATATTTTTGAAGTAGTTATATTACTAATATTTAGCTATATAATGACTTAAAATAATCTTTTTGATGAACTAAATTTAATCCCAATCAAGTGAGTAAGGTATAGTATCTTTAGGATCATATAGTTCATCAGTATAGGCTAGCATCATAAATGGAAAATCTTCAGGATTTACAAAAGCATGTGCAATATTTTCTGGTAGATAAACTGTTTTTGGATCATCTGCATATAGCTGAATTATCATTATTTCCTCTGTTTCCATATCTTTAATTCTCATTTCAGCATGACCTTCAAGTACGGTAAACCACTCTTTTGCTTTTACATGATAATGGTTACCTCGTACTTTACCTTTATCTGAAGCATAAGTTAAGTAGACTTCTCCTGTATGATTGGGTAAATTATTTTCTTTACCATCAATGACTTTTAGAAGCCATCCTCTATCATCCCCAAGTTTTTTTCTAGAGATTATTTCTATTTTATCTTTTAGTGCCATTGGTAAATTATTCCTTTGTTTTGAGTAGTTTACAAGGTATTTTTCCTTGTAATATCGATTGCTAAAAGAAAGCATTGATTAATAGAATGTATTGTACAATATTTTCTATAAATTTACTGTATCAATAGTAAGTATAATCAGTAATGAGGACAGATGGAAAATACAAAAATACAAAGTGATTATCTAATCATTGGTGCAGGGATTATTGGACTTGCAATAGGAAAATTTCTGAAAGAAAAGTATCCAGATAAGACAATTAATATATTGGAAAAAGAGAAAGATGTTGCTTTCCATAGTAGTGGTAGAAACAGTGGTGTACTACATGCAGGTTTTTATTATACATCAGACTCTTTAAAGGCTAAATTTACAAAAGATGGTAATACATTGATGCGTGCTTATTGTGAAGATAATAATCTGAAAATAAACAAATGTGAAAAAGTAGTCGTTGCAAATAATGCAGATGAAGTAGAGTCTTTATATGAGCTTGAGAAAAGAGGACTTAAAAATGGTGTGAATGTTAAAATTATTGATGAAGATAAACTTAATGAAATTGACCCCAATGTAAAAACATTTCAAAAAGCATTATATTCACCAGATACGGCTACTGTTGACCCTATCGAAATATCACAGCATATCAAGAAAGATCTTCTTTCTAAAGGTATAGGTTTTTATTTTGATGAAGGGTACACTGAAAAAATTGATACTCATACAATTAAAAGTACAAAAGGACAATTATTTAGTGCTACTAAAATTATTAATTGTGCAGGTTTGTATGCAGATAGAATAGCTAAAGATTTTAATTTTTCAGAAGACTACACAATAATCCCATTTAAAGGGATATATTTGAAATATACGAAAATAGACAAACCTATAAAAACAAATGTTTATCCTGTACCTAATTTAAAGAACCCTTTTCTGGGAGTACATTATACGATTACAGTGGATGGAACCATCAAAATCGGTCCAACAGCAATACCTGCTTTCTGGAGAGAAAACTATAATGGTTTTGATAATTTTAAATTTAAAGAGTTAGTCGCAATATTGGCATTTGAGAGTAAATTATTTCTAACTAATGCATTTAATTTTCGTAGTCTTGCCTATGAAGAGCTAAAAAAATATAATAAAAAGTATTTCGTTTCATTGGCAACAAAGATGTTAAAAGATGTGGATAGTGATGGATTTACTCAGTGGAGCAAGCCAGGGATTAGGGCACAACTTTTAAATACAAAAACCTTAGAGCTATTGCAAGATTTTGTAGTTGAAGGTGATGAAGATACAATACACGTATTAAATGCAGTGAGCCCAGCATTTACGAGTTCATTTCCATTTGCACAGTGGGTCATTGAAAATTATATAGAAGGATAAAAGATGAAAAAAGTTTTAGTTACAGGGTCAGAAGGTTATATAGGTACAGTAATGATGCCAATGCTTATAGAGAATGGTTTTGAAGTAGTTGGATTAGACAATTGTTATTATCGTGAGGGTAATTTGAATAATAGCACTTTTCCTGAATATGAGTTAATTCAAAAAGATATTAGAGATGTTACGGCTGAAGATTTTAAGGATAAAAACTATTATGCTGTTGTCCATTTAGCAGCATTGAGCAACGATCCTCTAGGAATGTTAGATAAACAACTTACCTATGATATTAACTACCAAGCAACGGTGGATGTAGCCAAACTTGCAAAAGAAGCTGGTGTTGAAAGATTTGTCTTCGCATCTTCATGTTCGCTTTATGGACAAGGTGGAAATGATGCTTTGACGGAAGAAGATGAGTCAAATCCTCAAACAGCATACGGTAAATCAAAAATAATGGCTGAAAATGGTCTTTCTAAATTAGCAGATGATAATTTCCATCCAACATATATGAGAAACTCTACAGCATTTGGTTTTTCACCTAGAATGCGTTTTGATATTGTTGTAAATAGTCTTAGTGGGTATGCAAAAGTAGAAAAAGAGATTAAGATTTTAGGTGATGGTAAGCCATGGAGACCACTGGTGCATGTTAAAGACATATGTGGTGCAGTTATTCATGTATTAAAATCAGATAGTAAACTTATTCATGATGAAGCATTTAATGTAGGTGATACAAATGAAAATTATCAAATTAAATCTATTGCAGAGCATGTAAAGAAATATTTCTCTGATTGTGAAATTAAAATTATGATAGATGATGCTGGAGATACGAGAGATTACAATGTTTCATTTAAAAAGTTAAATGATAAATTAGGTTTTAATATTTCACATACATTAGACGCAGGTATAGAAGATTTAAAAAATGAGTATGATGCTATAGCACTGAATAAACAGTTTGAGCATAAAGACTATACACGATTAAAACAAATACAATATTTATTAGATAATGGTATTGTTGATAATAATTTAAGAAGAGTTAGTAAATAGAAATTAAAGGAGAAGTAGTGAAAGTTTTATTTACCTGTTCTGATAGACCACTCATGGCTAGAAATAAGTATTACCGTGAACTCTTGAGTAAAAAATATGATTACTCTGAATGTATTTCTCATGGAAAAACATATGCAAAAAGACTGCCTAGTATCTTTTTACGTTTGCCATTTATGCTTTGGGGAAAAGATGCATTTGTAGTAAGTTATATGGGATACTTTTTAGTGGTATTTATTCGTTTGTTCTCGAAAAAACCTATTGTTTTTGACTACTATGTCTCATTGTATGAGATGATGGTAGAAGATAGAAAAGTATTTAAAGAAGACAGTATGATGGCAAAAATATGTTATTGGCTTGACAAACGATCACTTGAATTAGCTGATTATATTGTTGTAGATACAACACCTTTAATTGATAAAGCTGTAAATATGTATGATATTGATAGAAAAAAGTTCTTAAGACTTCCTGCATCTGTAAATGAAGAGAAATTATTTCCTTCAAAAGTTGAACGACATAAAGAGATATTTACAGTTGTATATATGGGATCTTATATTCCCTTTCATGGAGTTGATAAGATTATTGAAGCAGCTAAAATTTTAGAAGATAAAAATGAAGAAGTATATTTTCTAATGCTGGGAAAAGGACAGACATATAATGACAATACAGCTTTAGCTAAAGAGTTAAAACTTAGAAATATAGAGTTTATTTCTTATGTATCTATGGATGAACTTAACTATTATTATAATGCCTCAGATGTTACACTTGGAACATTTTCTGGAAGTGAACGTTCTAAAGTGTATATTACTAATAAAGCGTATGACTCTTTTGGTGTGGGTAAACCTCACTTGACAGTTAAAAACAATGCTTTATCTGAATTATTTACAGATAATAAAGATATTTTTTATATTCATGAGCCAAAAGCAGAAGCTCTTGCAGAACGAATATTAGAGATTAAAAATAATCCTGAACTATGTGAAAAAGTAGCTATAAATTCTTATAAAATTTACGAAGAACAACTTAGTAATGAAAAGATTACAGAAAGATTAGAAGAGAATATTTTACATAAATTAGAAGATAGAGTTCGTTTAGCTAAATAGGTGTAGATAAGTTATCTACACCTATTTGGGAGTGTAAATAATTCTGTGTCAATTAGATAAAATATTGAAGACAGAAGGATTTAACAATGAAGATAGAAATAGATGTAGTAGCACCCCAAGAGCATTTTCTACGGGCAATTTTCTGCACAACTTAAAGCAGGTAAAGGCATTGGTGGTAAAGATGGTGCCCTTACAGCACTCATCAAACAACTCACAGAGATGGCACTCCAAGCCGAACTAGAAACCCACTTATCCCAAGACTTAGAAAGAAACCGAAAGAACGGTACAAGTTCTAAAACAATAAAGTCAGCCAATGGCACATTTGAACTAGACACACCAAGAGACCGTAACGGTAGCTTTGAACCAGAACTTGTTAAAAGAAATCAAACACATATGTCAGATGAGCTTGAATCAAAGATGCTTTCTTTTATTCGCATTAGGTAATAGCTATTCACAGATAGCAGACCATATTGAAGATATGTATGGGGTACACTTCTCAAAGCCAGCGATAACAGCAATTACAGATAAACTCATACCCAAGCTAGAAGAGTGGAGGAAAAGACCTCTAGAATCAATATATCCATTTGTCTATCTTGATGCTATTCATTACAAAGTTAGAGATGAAGGTCACTATGTCTCTAAAGCTTTTTATACTGTGCTGGGAGTAAACCTTGAAGGTAAGAAAGAGATACTTGGACTCTACCTCAATGAGAGTGAAGGAGCTAAGTTCTGGCTACAGGTGTTAACAGACTTACAGAACCGTGGAGTACAAGATATACTCATAGCTTCAGTTGATGGGCTCAAAGGCTTTCCTGAAGCTATCAATGCCGTGTTCCCAGAAACAGAGGTACAGCTTTGTATTGTACATCAAATCCGTAATAGCCTCAAATATGTGGCATCTAAGAATCAAAAACAATTTGCTAGTGAACTTAAAAAAGTGTACCAAGCCTTCACAAAAGAAGAAGCGGAATTAGAACTTGATAAACTAGAAGAAAAATGGGGTAAAAAATACCCTATTATATTTGATTCATGGAGAAATAAGTGGGATAACCTATCGAACTACTTCAAATATGCAGAGCCTATTAGAAAGGTCATTTACACTACTAATATCATAGAGTCTGTCCATCGTCAATTTAGAACACTTACTAAAACAAAAGGTGCCTTCCCTAACGATAATAGCCTACTAAAATTGCTCTATGCAGGGATTCAAAATGCTGAGAAAAAATGGACTATGCCAATTCACAATTAGAGCCTCACAATCTCTCAGTTCAATATCCATTTTAAGGAGAGATTGAAGGATGCTTTAGATTTGCTATAATGCTAGAACGAATTAGGTGCTGACACAGAATTTATTACAGTCCCACTTATTTAGGTGACTAAAAATGTTTATCTACAACAGCTTTACCTGTAAGTAAAGATTGATCTGTCCAGTGGTATTCCCATTGTCCAAAGCGACCGACTAAATGTATATTAAGAGATTCAATATAGTCTTTCACCACTTTTCTATCTTTTTCCATACCATTATAAAATACAACATTACCATAAGGAAGTATACGGGAATCTTTTACAATGATTTCTTCCTGTGTAAATAGACCCATTTTTATACCCTTAGAGATGATATCCTTCATGAGTTTTTCTGTATCCATAGGGAAGTCTTTATATCTTGAAGCATATACTTCAAACTGTACAGAGCTTTTACCCTCAGGGGCATTGTCTAAAGATTTAATACTTGGAGAGTAACAACGAGCAGGGAAAAAGTCTTCATCATAAATGTAGTACCATAAGTGTTCTGGTATATCTGCTTTATTAAATCCAAGTGAAATAATATTTACAGTTGTTGCATAAAGCTTTTCACTTGCAATTTTTACATCTTTAGGTACATTTGGAAGCATATCAATAAGCTTTGGCAGAGGTGTACTTGAAATAAGACTTTTATATTCTTGAACCGTCCCATCTGTAAAGTTTACAATTTTTTTGACAGGGTCAATTGCAGACACCTCTTTATTTATTGATATATTACAATTTTTAGCCATATGCGTTAAAAAATTTTTATATCCACCATATTTAGGATAGCGCATTTCTTTTGCATAGTAAGTGTTTGGTGTTTCATTGGTGTATGATCCACGAAGCACTTCTTCAATACTTGGTTTATACCAACGTATACCACACCATGTGGTAGAGAGTTCTTTTGCTTCTACAGTCCAATACTTTCGCGTGTATTTAATAGGAAAATTTTCTGCAAAGTAGTTTCCAAACTGTGCCCTTAGCCAATCATCATAGTTATTCACATCGTTGTGTTCTACATTCATATTTTTAATAAAGTCATCAATTACAGAAACTTTTACCTCTGTTGGTAGAGGATAAAGATTGTTTTGAGCAGGATGTCGAACCCAAGCACCTTCATAGTAGTTAAAGGCTTCAGGTTTATGAATATTTATTTCATTGTTAGTTGACTTTTTAAATAGGTCTTGTACATACTCACTTTTTGCAAATGAGAGGTGTACAGATTTGTCAAATCTAAATCCTTCTATGGTGAAATTACCACAGAGTCCACCCCATTCATCATCTTTTTCATATACAGTAGCATCATACCCTTTTTCTTTTAAGTGGTAACCAGTAGATATACCTGAGATACCACCACCAATTACAACTATTTTATCGCTCATGACTCTTCCTTTTAGTTTTTAATTACTTTTTTTATAGCATCTTTTATTGATGTAGTTTGCTTCCATCCTGGTACAGGTTTGCCTTCATCCCACGGGAACATCACTTCTCTATCCCTATAGGGACGCTCACCCCAAGTGATATCTAAAGTATCACCAGTTGCCAGCTCATATGTTTTTGCTAGCTCTTTAAGTGGCATACGCTCTGAAGAACTAACTGAGTATACATTACCTGCATATGAATAGGTAGAATCATTTTTTAAATAGTCTATCATCAGGGTATATGCTTCCACTATATCATCGATATAAGAGATGTCTATGATTTGATCTCCTGGAGACATGCCAAGATTTTCTCCAGAATCTGCTAAACCTTTCCATAGGTTAAATACTTTTTTTCTAGTATCACCTTCACCAAAAGTGTCATTAAGTTTGATGGTTACAAAATTTATTTTTTTTGTTTGATAGTAAAATTTTGCTATATCCTGAAAAGCTTGCTTAGTTGCAGCATATAAGTTAACAGGGTTATATGTTTCATTTTCAAAATGTTGCCAGAATGTCCCTGTATTAATAAACCAGGGTACATTTGAGTTGACAGATGCTTCAAGTAGTCTTGTTCCAAACGTGATATTTGAAGTTATGAGTGAGTCTATTTCATCTTGTTTATGTTGTTGTAAAAATAGGGAAGCTAAGTGCAGTACACCATCTGGTTTAATTTTATTAAACAAGTTGATAAGTGTATTAGCACTTCCATCATCTATAAAAAACTTAGTATTTATATTGATACCTGTTCTATCAGAACTTTCTCTGACTATGGCATGTACTTCATGTCCATTTTCTATGAGAGTATTTATGATTGCTTTTGCGACAAACCCTGTACTCCCTGTTACTATTATTTTCATATTTATACCTAGTTAAATGGTGTTATAAAATCAGAGAAACTGATAAGATCTTTATCTTTATCTGACATGATAGGTGCCTCTATACCCCAATCAAACCCAAATGAATCATAGTTAAGCCCACCGTCATGGCCGTCAGCGTACATAGTTGTTTGCATGTATGTCACATTGGTATGCTCTTCTAAAGATAAAAAGCCATGTGCACAGCCTTTAGGGACATAAAAGATGTATCCATTTTCTGAGCTTAAGTGTTGTGAAACATGTTTACCATACGTTGGAGAGTTCTTACGTATGTCAAGTACAACATCTAAGATGCTTCCATTTGGAACGTATACTAATTTCTCATGGTCATGAGGGGGTGTTTGAAAGTGCATACCACGTAAAACATTCTTAGCAGAAGTAGAATAAAAACCTTCTTTAAAATCACCTTTTAGACCATTTTCTTTTAACGTGTCCAAATGAAAAGTTTTTATAAAACTTCCTCTATTATCCTCAAATTTGTTTGGTTTTATTAAATAGAGTCCATCTATTTCTGTTGTAATAAATTCCATATTGTTAGCTACTCCTGTATCTGTTTAATATTGTTTTATATATCGTTGGTGTATTAGTAAAATATTATTTTTCCCATACTGTCCAAGGTGCTTCATTACGATCATACATTTCATTGAGTGAAACTTTATCTCTTAACGTATCCATAGGTTTCCAGAATCCTGAATGTTTGAATGCATTTATCTCACCATCTTTTGCAAGATTTACTAAAGGTGTCTGTTCAAATATAGTAGAGTCACCTTCTGTAATATAATCAAATACCTTAGCATCACATACAAAAAAACCAGCATTAATCCAGTGTCCATCACCTTTTGGTTTTTCAATAAAACTTGATACTTTTCCATCTGTTGAAATATCAAGTGCCCCAAAACGACCTTCTGGTTGAACTGAAGTCATAGTTAACGCACCATCATGTGTTTTATGAAAGTCTACAAGTTCTTTAATATTAATATTAGATACACCATCGCCATATGTTAGCATAAAACTTTCACTACCAATATATTTTTGAGCCCTTTTGATCCGTCCTCCTGTCATGCTATTCAAACCTGTATCAACAAGAGTAACCTTCCATGGCTCACTTGAATTATTATGTATTTCCATACCATTTGTTGTTAAGTCAATGGTCACATCACTTTGGTGAAGAAAATAGTTTGCAAAATATTCTTTTATTACATAACTTTTATAACCAAGTAAAATAACAAAATCATTGTAGCCATAGTGTGAGTATTGTTTCATAATATGCCATAAAATAGGCTTACCCCCAATCTCAATCATAGGTTTTGGTTTAAGGTTAGATTCTTCACTAATTCTTGTACCAAATCCACCTGCTAATAATACTACTTTCACTTAATCCACCTTTTTATTGTATCTATAAAATATTTAATGGCGATATTATACAATCTTTATTATTAACGTCTAATTTTTACGATGGAGCATAAGATGAAAGAAGAAAAACAGCGAATTAAGGATATTAAGAATATAATGGCACTAAAAAATGAGGTAGTATTTGTTCTTTAATTCCTATGAGTTTATATTCTTTTTCTTACCAGTAACATTTTTCATTTATTTTTATTTGAATAAAAAACGACTCACAGAAGCGAGCAAAGCATTTTTAGTTTTTGCTTCACTCTTTTTTTATTCTTGGTGGAATATTATATATCTGCCTCTTATTTTAGTTTCTATGCTTGTAAACTATACTGTTGGAAGAGAGCTATCAACATATACATCTAAATCTAGAAATTATTCTCCTAAAATGATTTTGGGTGTGGGTATTGTATTTAATCTTGCTTTGCTTGGATACTTTAAATATGCAGACTTTTTTATTACTAATTTAAATAAAGTATTTCACTCTGAAGTAAGCTTATTGAATTTAGCACTTCCTCTTGCGATTAGTTTTTATACTTTTCAGCAGATAGCATATCTTGTAGATAGTTATAGGAAAGAAACAAAAGAGTATGACTTTTTAAATTATGCAGTCTTTGTTACTTTTTTCCCTCAACTTATAGCTGGTCCTATTGTGCATCATTCAGAAATGATGCCTCAATTTGCTCAACTGAAAAATAAAGTAAAAAATTATCATAATATTGCATTAGGACTTTTTATTTTCTCACTAGGATTATTTAAAAAAGTGATTATTGCAGACTCTTTTGCAGTATGGGCAACGCAAGGCTTTGATGTAGCAGAACAACTCAATATGTTGGAGGCATGGGTTACTTCACTTTCGTATAGCTTCCAACTATATTTTGATTTTTCAGGATATACTGATATGGCAATTGGTATTGCATTACTTTTTAATATTAAAATCCCTATGAACTTTTTCTCACCCTATAAAGCTACGAATATACAAGATTTTTGGCGTAGATGGCATATTACACTTTCTAGATTTTTAAAAGAATATTTGTATATACCTTTAGGTGGTAACAGAAAAGGTGAGATACGAACTTATGCAAATTTATTTACTACTTTTTTACTTGGTGGTATTTGGCATGGTGCAGGATGGACCTTCGTTTTATGGGGAGCATTACATGGTTTTGCATTAGTAATACATCGTGCATGGAAGAAACTAGGTTTTAAAATGAATACTTTTTTAGCATGGTTTATCACATTTAATTTTATAAACATTGCTTGGGTATTCTTCCGTGCACTTAATTTTGAATCTGCCATTAAAGTTTTAAAGGGCATGTTTTTTGGAGAACTAATTATTTCATCTTCGGTTATAAATTATTATGAAGGTATAAAAGAATTTGGATGGAGATTTGGGAATTGGTCAACACTGTATGAAACTGAAAACTACTTATATCTATGGTTCATAGCAGTATTCATTATCGTACTATTTTTACCTAATTCTATGCAATTAAAAAATAAATTTAAAACTAATTTATTTTTTATGACACTCACTATCTTATTTTTCTTGTCTATCTTTATGTTGTATAGAAAAAGTGAATTTATTTATTTTAACTTTTAAAAAAGGATATTCTAATTGAAATCTAAAACATATTTAAAAATATTTTTTATAATAATTGCTATTATAGGGAGTATTGCAATAATTTATACAAACTATTTTGCTAGGCATTATCCTCTTCCTTTAACTAGTCGAATATCTTTTGATGCAAAAATTAAATTTATACGAGATAAAATAGACCCAGACAAAATAGATACTCTCATTGTAGGTTCATCACTTGGTTTAAATAATATTCAAGGTACTGTTCTTGAAGAAAGTTCTAGTGTAATAAAAAATGTTTTAAATTTATCTGTTTATGGTGCAAGAGCAACACAGGTAGAACAGATTTTGGAATTGTCTGATGCTTTCCCTAACCTCAAACGTATTATCTACTCTGCACAATATTCTGACTTCGCACATGCACGCTATTATGATAAAACAAATTATGAGGCAGAGTTAATTATAAAATATATACGTAATGAATTGAATCCAATAAAGTCTTGGAAAATCATGTTTAACGCTTGTAAAGATATATTTTTTTGTATGAAACGACAGATGGATTGGGAAGTTAAACATACATATAATAATAAATTTGAATATTTAGGTTTTGATAGTACAGGAAGTGTTCCTTTACATATCTATGGTGATGATATTATTGGTCACCGTTGGAGGGGTCCACAACCTAATATACAGAATCCTAAATCATTTTCTGCAGTAGACAGAATGTCAAGTAGAGCTGCTCAAAAAGGTATAAAGTATTATCTTATACAACAACCTTATAGAGGTCCTCTTGCAAAGGAAAATGAATTTGTGCAAGCAGCACTTAATTGGTTTGCTAAGAAAAATATTCAGGTTTTGAAAAAAAATGGAGGATACTTTGTTTCTTTACATGAAAAATTGAATTTGGGTGATAAATATTTTGCAGATAGAACACACTTAAATGATCAAGGTAGTGAACTAGTAGCGAGAGAAATAGCTAAGATTATAGATTTAAATGAGGGAAAATAATGTTAAGTTTTAGAAAAAGTATGGGCATACTATCAAATAAAAATATTGTAGCAATTACTGTTAGTATATTAATCATAGTGTCTTATTATTTATTTATTTCTTATGAAAGTAAAGTGAATTGGATTCAAAAATATGATTATAGTATCAAGCTTAATAATGTAGGTAAAAATAATGCACCTGCAGTTTTTAGAAATGATGGTATAGGAAAGTTTTATATACATCCAGGTGCTAAACAACCTACGATAGGTACGTTTACTGTTCTAGACAGTATGAGATTAAAGTTTATGTTTTCTTTACAAAAAGGAGCTAAAGAGGGAAATATAAAATTCACAATAAATAAAAATGGTGAATTTTATGAGACTGTAATAGTAAAGTCTGGTAAAGATGTAAATCAAAGTATAGAGGTTTTTATTAGCCAAAATGATACGATAGATGTCTTGGCGGATAATCACGGTAGTCTTGCCTATGATTGGGGGAGTCTATCTATACAAAAAATCACATTTGTAGATAGTGTTAAAAATAATATTTTGCCACTGTTATGGGTAATGTTATTTTTATTTCTTTTTCAACGAGGCTTTGGTTATAGTGTGATTATTTCATATGCATTATTCTTATTTTCTATGTATGCCGAAATATTAAATTTTGGTGCATATACTTTTTCAATACTTGTTAGTTATATGGTTGTTTATTTTTTACTTACTTTTGTATTTGTATTACTTTACCAATGGTTTAGTCGTTGCAGAATAACTTTTTTATTTGCTACTGGAATGACGAGTATAGTACTACTGATCCCAGTTGCTTTCGTGGGTTATATACATATTTTTGAGACAGTTGTAAATGAAGATATCTTATTCGCAATTTTTCAAACACACCAAGGTGAATCGTTTGAATTTATATCAACTTTTATTGAATTAAAATACCTTGTTTATTTATTCCTTGTAATAATTATAATGGGTGTACTACATTATCTGCAAAATAAAAAAGAGATAGTTAAAATTGATAACTTATTAGGAGTTTTTATTATCTTGAGTTTGTTTACATTGTCAATTGTACAAATAGAAGAGATGAGGATTCCAAAGATGATTACTGAAAGTTATGAAAAATATATAGAGGAAATACATTTTTTTACTGAAGAAAAAAAGAGAAGAAAAACAAGTAACATATCATTTAAGGCATCTAAAGAGAACAAGAAAGAGACCTATGTTGTAGTCATAGGTGAGTCTTTAAATAAAAATCATATGGGGCTTTACGGGTATGTTCGAAATACAACACCAAATTTATCCAAAATGAATGTTAATAATAATCTTATGATTTTTAATAATATTTATTCGAATCATACTGTTACTACACATACATTATCATTTGCTTTAACTGAAGCAAATCAATATAATAAATTAAAATATTACAATTCTATTTCAATAATTGAACTACTTAATAAAGCAAATTTTGAGACGCACTGGGTGACTGCCCAAAAAACACATGGAGCATTCCAAAATTTAATTTCAGTTATTGCGAGCGAAGCAGATCATTTTATCACAAGTGATGTACATGATGCACAAAAAGGGCTTGATGGTTCACTCATTAAGAAAGTGAAGAAGATATTAAATGAATCAAGTGAAAAGAATAGAGTGATCTTTGTACACTTACAAGGTAGCCACTACTCATACACTTCAAGATATCCTACAGACACGTATTGCGTGTATAAAGATACTTTAAATCCTGGAATCTTTGGAAAAAAAGCTTGTACAAATAAAACAATTAATGAGTATGATAATAGTGTAGTTTATAATGATTATGTCGTAAGTTCAATATTAAAAGAACTTCAAGAGAAAGAAGGAATACGTGGATTCATATATATGCCTGATCATGCGGAAGATGTGATAGGTGGGAAAGCACATAACCCGACATTATATACAGATGCAATGACACAGATTCCTATGATATCTTGGTTTAGTAAAGCGTATATGAATAGGTATATAGATACCTATAATGTATTCAAATCAAATGTAAATACATTATTTTCAAATGATATGTTTTATGATACGTTAATTGGTGTAATGAATGTTAAGACAGAAAAATATAATGCACGATTTGACTTATCTTCAAGTGCATATAAATTAGAACATAAAGATGCATTGGTATTACATGGTGCAAAGAGATATACACATAAAGATAATTATATCTATTGGCAACAATACAATACACAATATTTGATTGACAATAATATATCGTCTAAAATAATACCTAATGAGGTAAACTCAATTGGTATGTTGAATGATGTTTTAAAGAGTGGATATAGTTCTTGTACTATTGATATATCTTATGATAATAAAAATAAGAAGTTTATAATGGGTACTGTTTCTAAAATTGGAGGGGTGTCATTTGAAGATTATATAAAGAATATGTATACGGATAAAACGAATTTACTTTGGATTAATATTGATAATATTAGTACAGAAAATTATAGAAGTATTATAGAAGTATTAAAAACCTTAGATAGTAAGTTTAACATTAAAAATAACTATACATTTATATTAAAAAATCAAAGTAACTTGATCAAAGCATTTAGAAAAGAAGGTTGGAATATTTCATACAATATAGACTCAGCTAGTATATTTAAATATATGACTGAAAATAATATTGAAGTAGCAGAAAAAATAGCTATGCGTTTAGTTGCTAAAGTAAGAGATTTACAAGTATCTAAAATTTCGTTTAGTAGAAAAATATATCCTTTTATAAAAGAGTATATTGAAGATAAATTACCACAGAATATTTCATATCATATTTATGATACTAATCTGATTTTGAAATATAATCATTTTATTGAAAAATTGAACCAAAGTAATTTATTAGTGGATGAAAGAGTTAAAGCAATATCTATCGAATATAAGTCTGAATTTAGGCTATAAATAGAGTAAGTTTATAATAAAAAATGAGAGGAAATAATATGCAATTTATAAGAACAAAAATAGAAGATGTGATTATCGTAGAACCTATGGTTCATGGTGATGAGAGAGGGTATTTTGTAGAAACATTCAGACAAGATAAATTAGAAGAATTTTTAGGATTCAAGGTAAACTTTTGCCAAGACAATGAATCTAAAAGTTCTAGAGGAGTTTTACGAGGACTTCATTATCAACTTTCTCCTTTTGCACAAACAAAACTTGTACGAGTTATTAAGGGTAGGGTATTAGATATTGCTGTTGATATAAGAAAAAATAGTCCTACATTCGGTCAACATGTTGCAGTTGAATTAAGTGAAGAGAATAAACGTCAACTTTTTGTACCACGAGGATTTGCACATGGCTTTGTTGTACTTGAAGATGATACAGTTTTTGCATACAAAGTAGATAACTATTATTCTCCTGAAAATGACAGAGGTATTTTATTTGATGATGCAAAGATAAATATTGATTGGAAAGTTAAGCCCTCTGTTCTAAAACTTTCAGAAAAAGATACAAAGCAACCTTTATTAAAAGATGCAGATTTATTTGAGTATGGAGTTAACTTATATGAGTAATAATATTCTTATAACTGGTTCCAATGGACAACTAGGAAAAGAGCTACAATTTCTGGCTTTAGATCAAGAAAATATAGAAGATGAAAACCAATTCTATTTTGAAACTAGAGATACATTAGATATTACAAGTAAAGATAGGTTAAGAAACTTTGTAGAAAAAAATAAAATTAACATTATTGTGAATTGTGCAGCATATACTGCAGTTGATAGGGCCGAAGAAGATGAAATAAAGGCAAATGATATTAATCATCTAGCTGTAAAATACATGGCTGAAATAGCTAAATTAAATAATATTCAATTGATACATATTTCTACAGATTATGTATTTGATGGTTTAAATTCAAGACCATATATCGAAAAAGATAAAGTAAACCCTCAAGGTGTATATGGAAAAACCAAATTGGCTGGTGAAAATGCAATGATTAATATAAATCCAGCAAATTCTATGATTATAAGAACATCATGGGTTTATTCAACTTTTGGAAATAATTTTGTAAAGACTATGCTACGGTTAGGAAAAGAAAGAGATGAATTAAGTGTTATATTTGATCAAGTGGGTACACCTACCTATGCAAGAGATCTTGCTCGAGCAATACTTGATATCATTCAAAATAAGAAAACTCAAAATAATACTTCTGTAGAAGTTTATCATTATAGTAATGAAGGTGTTACTTCATGGTATGATTTTGCAAAAGCAATTTTTGAAATCAGTAAACTTAACTGTATTGTTAACCCTATTACCACTGAGGAATACCCTACACCAGCAAAAAGACCTTACTATAGTGTGCAAAATAAAACAAAGATTAAAAAATATTTTAACCTTGAGATACCTTATTGGCGTGATGCATTAAAAGAGTGCCTTACAATAATTTAAACATTAACTATATTTTAAACAAGAGGATAGTATTTTTAATATGTACTTTATTTCATATTTGATATTATTCATGCCTATATGAAATACCTTATTTCTATTGAGAAGGAAAATATTTATGACTAAAAAAAACTATGGAATATTATTTATTATAATAAGTATATTTGCCAGTTATTATGCAATTAATCCATTAGATCCTAAACCTATATTAGAAAGAAGCCAATTTACACTTGATGCTAAGGGGATGAGTACTCATTTACGTCCACCTATTTTAAAACCGTTATCAAAGCATAGTAACCTTAGTCAATTTTTTATTCATCCTAGTAGTACAATACAAGCTAAAGGTACTTTTACATTCCATAATGATTTTTTATTACAGCTTACTTTTTTTATTGGGAAAGGTTCTCCTTGTGGTGATATAGAATTTATGCTTAGGAAAAATGGTAAAGAAGTAAAGAGATTCATTGTAACAACAATGATGAAAAAGAATATAAAACTTAGTGTTGAAAAAAATGATAAAATAGAAATCATTGCTGATCAACATGGTAATGCAGCGGGTGACTGGGGTAATTTCTATATATATTCTATTAATGAGCTAGTGCACATAGAAAATTTCCTCATCCCTCTTTTATGGTCTCTCTTGTTTGTTTTTTTGTTAGCTAGAGGGCATAACTATACTACAATAATTACGTATATAGCGTTTCTTTCGATGTTATTTGCAGAAAAATTGAATTTTGGGCTTATGAGTTTTGAAATTATAGGAATTTATACGCTATTTTATTTTTCCTTAACTCTCTCCTTAACTTTAATTTATCAAGAATTTATCTTTGCAAAAAAATTAAAATTTTCTACTATACTCAGTTTTTTTATACTTCTTATAGTCTATGCAATACCGTTCTTTTTCATAATTCATGTATTTAATGCTGGAGAAAAGATTACTAGTGATATTTTATTTGCTATTTTTCAAACAAATAGTGATGAATCGTTAGAATATATATCTGATACTGTCGCTATGAAATATATAGTATTACTGGGTATATTTACTTTAAGTATTGCTATGCTTTTATATCATCAAGAAAGAAAAGAAATTCAAAAAATAAAGAGACTGGTATTGTTCCCTATTATTATAATGTTTTTGGTATTAGTTTCAATGAGTTTTTCACATTTGAGATTACCTGAATTTATTATTGAGCATTACAATGAATATAAATATGAAATACAAAAATTTACTAATATGCAAAATAGAAGAAAAAATGGTTTAATTGATTTTAATGCGACAAAAGAAGAGGAGAATGAGACCTATGTTGTTGTTATAGGAGAATCACTAAACAAACATCATATGGGACTTTACGGATATCAACGTAATAATACACCATTACTAACTGAGCAACTTAAAAATGATTTGTTAGTTTTTGATAATACTTATGCTAATTATCTTTCCACTATGGAATCTTTATCTTTTGCCTTGACAGAGGCAAATCAATATAATAATAAAAAATATTTTGATTCTCTATCCATAATAAATATTCTTAATGAAGCTAAGTTTGAAACTTTTTGGATTACAAATCAAGTTTTTTTAGGTTCTCATGATAATTTGGTGGCCGTATTAGGTAAAGATGCTGATCATCCTATCCCTTTAAATCATAATCATGGTGGACAAGCAGTTCGTGCTTTTGATGGTAGGTCTATTGATGTCTTAAAAAATATATTGAAAGAAAAAACATCTAAAAATAGAGTGATTTTTATTCACCTAATGGGTAGCCATGTTAGATATACATTAAGATACCCTCATGAAAAGTTTTCAAAATATGATACTTTGAATGAGATAGAATATGGTAAGTTTTGTAAGAATAAATTAATCAATGTATATGACAATGGTGTATATTACAATGATTATGTTGTTGCTAATCTTTTGAATACATTACAGAAGGAAAAAGGTGTTAGTGGATTTCTTTATTTTTCCGATCATGGAGAAGAAGTATTAAGACACATGAAACATAACTCAAGTCATCCTATACCTGAAATGTATCAGATTCCAATGATTTCATGGCTTAGTGAAGGATATAAGAATAGATACCCAAAAAGTTATGCAACATTAAAATCTAATCAAGATACATTGTTCTCAAATGATTTAATTTGTACGACTTTATTAGGATTGATGAATGTTAAAACGGAAAGGTATAATTCAAAATATGATTTAACATCTAGTAACTATCAACTTAAACCTAGTGATGCATTATCTATGCATGGTAGAGTACACTATGCAGATAATAAAAACTATATTTACTGGCGTAATATAAATTCTCAGTATTTATCAGAGATTAATCAAACAAATCGTGTAGTACCT
>Ga0256824_10000213_pt1 | contig 20998 bp, 19 predicted proteins | sample CV67metaG_FD_191570 | JGI IMG/M metagenome (GOLD analysis project Ga0256824, IMG submission 191570) | Hydrothermal vent microbial communities from East Pacific Rise, Pacific Ocean - CV67 | ecosystem: Environmental > Aquatic > Marine > Hydrothermal vents | place: Pacific Ocean: East Pacific Rise...
GCATGCTTCTCCATATATTCACTCATATCAAAACGTTCGAAGTGTATGCCAAGGGTTTTACTAAGAGATATGGCTAGTTCTGTTTTACCAACTCCTGTAGGGCCAGAGAAAAGAAAAGAGGCAATAGGTTTATCTTCAGGTGTTAGTCCAGCTTTAGAGATTTTAATAGCCTTAGAAACCTCTTGAACTGCCTTATCTTGTCCTATTACTTTGAGTTTTAAATCATCTTCAAGGTTTGATAGAGAGAGAGTTTCATCTTTGTCTATTTTAGAGTTTGAGATACCGATAATTCTAGAAATTGTATTTTCAATATCGTTTACTGTCACTTTAGTCTTTTTTTTACTCTTTAGATGAAAAGAAGCAGCAGTCTCGTCAATTAAATCAATTGCCTTATCTGGTAAAAATCTATCTGTAATATATCGTTTTGAGAGATCAACTGCTGACTTTAATGCTTTGTTTGTGTAAACAACATTATGATGACTTTCGTATTTATCTTTGAGACCTTTAAGAATTAAGTATGTTGTTTTTTTGCTTGGTTCATTGATATCTACTTTGGAAAATCTTCTACTAAGTGCCTTGTCTTTTTCAAAACTATTTCTATACTCGGCAAAGGTCGTAGCACCCATACAAGTTATCTCTCCAGAAGCTAAAGCTGGTTTTAGTTGGTTTGCAGCATCCATACTTCCGCTTGTAGCACCTGCACCTATAAGTGTATGAATTTCATCTATAAAAAGAATAGAGCCTTTGATGAGTTTGATTTCATCTATCACACCTTTGAGACGTTTTTCAAAATCGCCTCTATATTTTGTTCCAGCGACAAGAGCACCCATATCTAAAGCAAAAAGTTTAGACTCTTGAATAATTTCTGGAACACTACCTGAAACAATATTTAGAGCAAGACCTTCGGCTATAGCTGTTTTTCCAACACCAGCTTCTCCTACTAAAATAGGGTTATTCTTTTTTCTTCTACAGAGTATTTGAATGACTCTTTGTATCTCAGCATCTCTTCCTATAACTGGGTCAATTTTACCCTCTTTAGCTTTTTGAAGCATATTGATGGAGTATTTCTCTAAGTAGGAGTCTTGTTTCTCTTCTACTGAACTTATGTCAGTATGAGAGATAAGTTCAAGAATATCTAATCGTGAAATTTGATACTCATTAAGAAGCATACATGAAAAGGTATGTTCTTCATCATATAGAGCTGCAATTAAGTCACCCACATCTGCACTTTGCTGACCTGCACTCTGAATATGTTTAATCATATTGTCAATAAGACGTGATAGAGCGACACTCTCATAAGGATCTGCTTGAATATTTTCAGGAAGTGCATCTATATTTTCTTTAATATAGTTTCCAAGAGACTCTTTCATTTGCTCAACATTACCACCACAGGCTAAGATAATATTAGAACCTTCAGGAGATGAGAGTAAAAGATAGAAAATATGTTCGATTGTAAGATATTCATGTCTTAGGTTTTTGGCAAAAACTATCGATTTTTGAAAAATATCATTTAATGAATTACTTATCATTACTCTTCTTCCATTGTTGCTTTGAGTGGAAAACCACTATCTTTAGCTTTTTTAACTACTTGCATCACTTTTGTTTCTGCAATCTCATGAGTGTAAACACCACAAAGTCCTCTATCTTTTTTATGAACTTCTAACATGATGTTTTCTGCTTGTTCATAACTTTTATGAAAAACACTCATTAAAATATCAACAACGAAATCCATAGAGGTGTAGTCATCATTGAGTATAAATACCTTATACTTTTTTGGATGTTTTAACATCACATCTTGGTCTAGTTCGAACTCTATATTTGTTGCCATATTTTCCTACTTTGCTGCATTTAAAAAATCATTTATAATATCTTGAGGATTCTCGAGTCCTACTGAGACTCTAATTAGTCCATCACTAATACCTAAAAACTTTTTTATCTCTTCATTAAAATCTCTATATATTGTAGAACTCATATGCAGTGCTAATGTTCTACTATCTCCAATATTGGCAGTGAGTGTTGCAAGTTTTGTAGCATTTAAAAATTTAAATGCTGCCTCTTTACTCTGCATATCTATTGTAAAAAGTGTACCACAACCATTTTGAAATTGAGTTTTGTATCTTTCATTTTGTGGATGAGCACTAAGTGATGGGTGGTTGATTTGTAGGCCAGCTTTATCTAACTCAAATACAACTGTTTCAATACTTTTAATGATGCGAGAAAGTCTTAGGGGTAGAGTCTCAAGTCCAAGCATTGTTAAGTAAGCAGCATTTGCATTTGAACTCATTCCAAAGTCTCTCATCGCTCTTTTTTTAGCATTTGGAATAAGTGCCATCTTCCCAGCACTTTGAATAAACTTTGTTAAAAAGCTGTAACGTGGTGATTTGAACTTATCTTCGCCCTCATTTATAGCACGAAAAACTACACAGCCACCCAATGCTGAAGCATTACCTGAGATAATTTTTGTTGTAGAGTAGACTACTATATCTGCACCTAATTTAAGTGGAGAGATACTCAGAGGTGTTATAGTATTGTCTACTATAAGAGCGACTCCTGCATTATTTGCAATTTCTGCTATTTTTGAGATGTCAGGAAGTCTCATATTAGGATTTCCTACACTCTCGAGAAAGATTATTTTTGTATTGAGATTAATTGCATTAGCAATTGCTTCAAATTCATCTACATCAAAAAAATGTGTTGTAATACCAAAACGAGAGAGAGTTTCACTAAAAAGTGAATAAGTTCCACCAAAAAGTCCCCCTATAGAAATTACTTCATCACCCGCTTCAAGAAGAGAGATGCTTGCCAATGTGATGGCAGACATACCTGAGCTTGTAGATACTGCACCAACCCCACCATCCATCTCTGCCATAATTGACTCTAAACGTGCTGAAGTGGGATTACCCATTCTTGCATAAAATGGTTTTTTGATACTTCCGTCAAATATTCCTTCACCTTCTTGAGGTGTTTTATAAGAAAAAGATGCTGAGTTTACAAGAGCTGGAGAGACAGCTCCCTCTTTATTGCCAACGGCTTGGACAAATTTGGTACAATACTCTTCAAATTGATTCATTTATGATATAACCTTGTTAATAATGAATTATTATAGCAAAGAAGAGATAATTATGGCTAAAAGAATTTTTGTTACTGCTACAAATACAGATATAGGTAAGACTTACACCACTAAACTTCTCTTAAAAGAGTTTGCTTCTCGTGGTCTTCGTGTTGGTGTTCTTAAGCCTATTGAGACAGGTGTAGTAGACTCTGCTCCTGATGGTGATATGCTTTTGAAGTCTATTCAAGAGTTAAATAGTGAATTTAAACCGCTCCAACGTGGTGATATAGTCCCTATAGTCTACGAACTTCCAGCTGCACCATTTGTCGCTTCCAACGTGGTCAGCCTTGATTTGAGTAAGATAAAGAGTGCTATAGAAAAATTAGAAGTACTTTGTGATGTTTTAATTATTGAAGGGGCTGGTGGGCTCTATGTCCCTATAGATGCAGAGACTATGATGATAGATCTCATAAAAAAATTAGATGCTGTAGCACTGCTTGTAACTCACTGCTCTTTGGGCTGTATTAACGATACACTTTTGAGCCAGAAGGCTTTAGAAGATAAAAATATAAAATATACAACTGCATTTAACTGTAGAGCGGATGATGAGAGTTTTGAGATAGTATCAGAGCCATATTTTTTAAAAAGTGGTTTTGAAGTTTTAAAAGTAAGCCAAGATATTGACACTATTTGCGATGTCTTGTATAATCTATAAATTATTCTAAAAGAGAGAACTATGCAGCACTTAACTACAACAGATGACTTTAGTATTGATGAAATAAATGAGATTTTAGCAGACGCTAAAAAGTTTAGTGATGGTAGATTTGATAGAGTGTTACAAGATAAAATTATTATTACTCTCTTTTTTGAAAATTCTACACGTACAAAAAGCTCTTTTGAGATTGCTGCAAAACGTCTTGGAGCTGAGATGGTGCATCTTGATGTTACGAAAAGTTCTACTAAAAAAGGGGAGACTCTAGTTGATACTGCCATGAATCTTGATGCGATGGGTCCACATGCGATTATAGTTCGTCATCAAAACTCTGGTGTCCCTAAAATTCTCTCAAACCATACAAAAGCAGCTATTATTAATGCGGGAGATGGTGCCCATGCTCACCCAACACAAGCACTTTTAGACCTTTATACTTTGAAAGAGCACTTAGGAGATTTGAAAGGGAAAAAGATAGCAATAGTTGGGGATATTAAAAACTCTCGTGTTGCGAACTCTAATATTTCTCTGCTCTCACGTTTTGGATTAGAAGTTATTCTTGTCGCTCCACCTCAGTTTTTACCAAAAACAACTCTGAGAACAACACATTATTTAAAAGAGATTATAGATGAGGTTGATGCCATTATGAGTCTTAGAACTCAAACTGAACGCCACTCCTCTCAGAGTTATGCATCACTCAAAGATTATGCAAGTGATTTTTGTATTACTACTGATTTAGTGGGAGATAGAGATATAATCTTACTTCACCCTGGACCAGTGCACAGAAACATAGATATTTGTGATGCCCTTTTGGCTGATGAGAGATGTAAGGTTTTAGAGCAAGTGAGTAATGGTGTTTCTATTAGAATGGCAATTCTTAAAAAGTTGATAGCTGATTAGTATTTGATGACATTTGATGATTTAAACTCTCTTGGAAAAAAGAGAATACCTTTTCTTTTTATAAGTGATTTTAAAGCCCAAAAACTTGAAGTAGTCCCTTTAAGTGAACTTTCTACCAGCGATATTGAATTTTGTATAGATGAGAACTATACTTTTAAAAAGCATCCAAATCGACTAGAAAAATCAGCTCTGAAGTTTGAAGAGTATGAGAAAAAATTTAATCAGATTATAGAAAAAATTAAATCTGGTGAGACCTATCTGCTCAACCTAACACAAGCTACACCTATCCAAACACAACTGACTCTTAAAGAGATCTACTCACTTGCAAATTCACACTATAAACTACGTTTGAGGGATGAGTTTGTCTGTTTTTCTCCTGAGACTTTTATTAAGATTGAAGATGACACCATTCATACCTTTCCAATGAAAGGGACTATTGATTCAGATATTCAAAATGCTGAGAGAAAAATATTAGAAGATAAAAAAGAGATGGCAGAGCATGTAATGGTTGTTGATCTGTTGAGAAATGATCTATCTATGGTTGCAAAAGATGTTAAAGTTCAACGATTTAGGTATATTACACGCATTGAAGCAGGGCGAAAAAAGTTACTCCAAATTAGTTCACATATAAGTGGTGATATAGGTGAAAATTGGCACTCCAAAATAGGAGATATTTTAAAAACAATACTTCCGGCTGGAAGTATTAGTGGTGCACCAAAAAAGAGTACTGTAGAGATTATTGAAAATGTCGAAGAGTATGAGAGGAAATTTTATACAGGTGTATTTGGGGTATATGATGGTGAAAAACTAGATAGTGGTGTCATGATACGTTTTATAGAAAAAACAGAAAAAGGGTACTTTTACAAAAGTGGGGGTGGAATAACACTAGATAGTAATGTAAAAGATGAGTATAATGAGCTTTTAGATAAAATTTATCTACCATAAAATGAGCAGTAGTATGAAATTAGACAATCTTTTTACAAGTGGTTGGGTTCTTGATGAGAATAACTTAGAGCTTAAAAATCAGTTTCAGATGACTAATCTTGCAATTTTATCTTCAGCCTTGACTCTTTTGATTGCTATAATTGTAAATACAATTCGAGAAATAACAGGATTAATACCTTTAGAGATCCTTCTTTTATGCACCGATGCTGTACTTTTTTTGAGATTAAGATATTCTCGAGAGTCACTTGAACTTATATCTTTCGTAGTTACTATGCAATTTACATTTTTCTTTCTCTTTTTAGTATCTGTAAGTGATCCAGCTGAACTCAAGCATGTATGGCTTTTTACATATCCGATTATTTTACTTTATCTACAGAGGTTAAAGTATGCGATAGGTTGGTTTATCTTAACTTTAGGTATGTTGTTACTTATCCCATTTCAGCCCTTCTTTGATATTTTTTATTCTATTTATCAAATTATGTATTTAGCATTCGCTCTTATAATAATTTCGTTAATTACATATTTCTACCAATTGAAAATGACAGAAGCGAACACTATTATTTTAGAGCAAAAAATTCAGCTTTTGAATGTAAACTTGGAGTTAGAACAGCAAGTTCAAGAGCTCAAAGCTAAAGATAAACTACTTACAACACAATCAAGACAAGCAGTAATGGGTGAGATGATAAGTATGGTAGCACACCAGTGGAGGCAACCTCTCTCAACAGTTACTCTTCAAATTTCAAATTTACAACTTAAAAAAATGTTAGGAGAAGATATAAGTAGTGAAAGTACATATGAAGTTCTAAATGAAATTAGTGATACCATAATGTACCTCTCGAGTACAGTAGATGATTTTAAAACATATTTTCATCCGGCTAAACAACTTAATGAAATTTATTTAGAAGAGTTACTGCAAAGACCTATGAACTTTGTTTTACCAAGACTTAAAGGTAATACAATAGATTTGTCATTAGAAATAGTAGAGAATAGACGAATAAAAACATATGTTAATGAGTTAGTGCAAGTGATTTTGAATCTACTAAACAATGCTATTGATATACTCTTAGAAGAAAAAAATATAGAACCTAAAATTACTCTTTTTGCAGAGCTACAAGATGAGACACTTTTAATCTCAGTAAAAGATAATGCAAGTGGTATAAGTTCAAATAACTTACCCTATATTTTTGAACCGTACTTCTCGACAAAAGGAAAAAACGGAACAGGCCTAGGACTTTATATGTCTCAGATGATTATTCAAAAACAGTTCACTGGTGAGATAGAAGTAGAAACATCACCAGAGGGTTCAACATTTAGAATGAGAATACCTCTTTTAAATGTATAAATTTGGGGTACTTTACCATTTATTACTTTCTGCTGCTCTTTATTTTATAGGAGCATTTTCAACACTTACTGTTTTTCAGTTTCTATTTTTACTGACTTTAACAAAGAAAAAAGAGGTACAACTCTATTTATATCTACCTATGCTCTTTTTTATACTTATAAAGATTTTTGCTTCTGCTTATTATCTCCTCTACTTTTTGGCTTTAGGAGCATCGGTGTGTTATACCTTGCATTATAAGTTTTTATACCCTTTGAAAAAGCTCCTTTTGTATAGTTTATATCTTGGATTACTCTATACTCTTTTTGTCAATTTTGAGTACTTATTGTATGAGATTTATATAGAGTTGAATTTTAATGATAGTGTATATTTTATATCTAATGAGGTGATGGGTATGTTAATGTGTGAGCATCTTTTTATTTTGTTAATATTGGGCTATAATAAAGGAAAACTATTTAGGAACAATATATGTATATAGAAGATTTGAAGTTTTCATTATGGGCAGATTTTATCGAAAGAGATTATTTAGATAATGAGTTCAAAGAGTTAATTAACGACGGAATTATTAATGGAGCTACTTCAAATCCTGCAATTTTTAAAAATGCAATTTTAACCTCTAGCGCATATAAAGAACAACTCACCACGTTGAGCGGCTTGAGTCCAAAAGAGAAGTATGAAGCAGTGGCAATCTATGACATTACAAAAGCAGCAGATATTTTAAAACCTCTTTATGATGCTGGGGATGATGGTTATGTGAGTATAGAAGTTGATCCTTTTCTCTGTGATGATGCAGAAGCCACTATAGCGGAGGGTAAAAGACTTTTTAAGACTATTGGTAGAGAAAATGTAATGATAAAAGTCCCAGCAACTTCTGCTGGATATCTTGCAATGCAAGAGTTGACATCTTTAGGTATCCCTGTTAATGCAACACTTATCTTTACAAAATCTCAAGCTATCTCTTGTGCAGAAGCTTTTAGTGCTGGCATAAAGAATCATGGAAATAGTGTACATACAGTTATAAGTGTTTTTGTAAGTAGAATAGATAGAGCACTTGATACTAAACTTGCAAAGGGTGGTATTGAAGTTGCATTGAGTGGAATTTATAATAGTGCAGATATTTATGCAAAAATCCAGAATATGAATGTGAATGGTTGTCGTGTACTTTTTGCTAGTACAGGGGTTAAAGATGATTCTCTGCCTGCTCATTATTACATTGAGCAGTTACTTGCATACAATAGTGTTAATACAGCACCTATAGATACTATTAAAGCATATGTTAAAGATGGAACTCAAGAGAAAAAACTTCCAATATCAGATGAGATGATCGTAGAACATTTTAAGAGAGTAGCTGAGATTGGTATTGATTTTAATGCTGTTTTAGAGCAACAGGTCTCAGATGGTTTAGTGCAGTTTAAAGATGCATTTAAAGAGATATTGGAGACACTATGAGTATAGACCATCAGTATGATGTAGATATTGCATCCCTTACGTTTGAGCAGTTAAAAAAAGTAAGAGTTTACCTTAAAAAAATGATTGAACATGGAGGCAGCGACCTTCACATTAAGGCAAATTCAATGGTTCGTGCTCGAATTAATGGAAGTATTATTCCTTTTGCTGGGGATATATTTGCTAAAGCAGATGCCTTGACATTTGCTAAAGAACTTTTAAGAAGTAGGTATCCTGAGTTTATAGAAAAAAAAGAGATAGATTTAGTTTATCCTTATGATGATAATAATCGTTTTCGTGTTAACATGTTTTTTCAAGTAGATGGTGTTTCTGCAGTTTTTCGTGTAATTCCACTTAAAATACCAAGCTTTGAAGAGCTTAAGTTACCAGAAGTGATTAAAAAATTTGCCGACACTGAACGTGGATTAGTTCTAGTAACTGGTGCTACTGGTAGTGGTAAATCAACAACCTTAGCATCTCTTATTGGTCTAATCAATATGACAAAAAAGAAACATATTATTACTATTGAAGATCCGGTAGAGTTTGTACACAAAGATAAAAGTTGTATAGTAAATCAACGTTCGGTTGGACAAGATACACTCTCTTTTGGAAATGCTCTTCGAGCTGCTCTTCGTGAAGATCCAGATATTATACTTGTTGGGGAGATGCGTGACCGTGAGACAATTGACTTGGCTCTGCATGCAGCAGATACAGGGCACTTAGTTTTTTCAACTCTGCATACTATTGATGCAAAAGAGACTATTAACCGTATTATTGCTCAATATCCAACTGATGAGCAAAATCGTGTAAGACTTTCACTCTCTAGTGTTCTCGCAGGTATTGTTTCTCAAAGACTTGTTCCGACTATTGCAGGTGGACGTCGTGCTGCACTTGAAATTTTAGTAAATACACCTACAATCGAAACACTTATTATGCAAAACAGAGATTATGAAATAAATAGTGCTATTGAGAATGGTCGTGAACACTACAAATCACAAAGTTTTGATCAACACCTTTTAGAATTATATGATGAGGGGATTATTTCTGAAGAACAAGCAAAAGAGAATGCGACTAGTGCTTCGGATTTAAAACTGAAAATGAGTGGACTTAACAGTGGTAAAGGTTCGGACACAAATATTGAAGTTGATGATGATGTATTTGACTTAAAAGATTAATTTAATAACAATATGGGTATAATTTCGCCTATTTTTAAATTAAGGATTTTAATATGTTAGAAGGCATTATTAGAGAGAGTATTGGTAAGAAGGGTACAAAAGCGCTTCGCCGTGATGGTTATCTTATTGCAAACATATACGGAAAAGGTTTTGAGAATATCAATGCTGCATTCAAAATGAATGAATATATCCGTACTGTTCGCAACAAAGAAACTTTAGCATTCCCAGTTAGTGTGAATGGTCAAGAGTTGAATGTTGTTGTTCAATCATATGAAGCACAAGCAGTTACAGGTAATCTTTTACATGTTGACTTAATGGTAGCACAACCTGGTGTTGTAACGACTTACAATGTACCAGTTAAAGCAGTTGGTGAAGCACTAGGTCTTAAAAATAAAGGTCTGGTACATATTGCTAAGCCACGTCTAACTATAAAAGCAGCTATCGAGAATGTTCCAAACACAATCGAAATCGATGTTACTCCAATGGATGTAAATGCTTCTAGACTCGTTCGTGATTTACCAGAAATTCCTAATGTTACTATTTTAGATTCTGATCGTGTTGCATTAATTTCAATTATTAAAGCAAAATAATCATGCTTATAGTCGGACTGGGAAATCCTGGTTCCGCCTATGAAACTACTCGCCATAACATAGGTTTTATGGTTATAGATGAGCTGATAAAACGTCAAAATGCTCAAAAACTCTCCTCCTCATCATTTAATGGTGAACTTTTCAAATTCTCAAATCATTTTTTATTAAAACCACTCACATTTATGAATCTTTCTGGGAACTCTATAGTTGCTGTAAAAAAGTTTTATAAAGTAGAAGACGTTGTTGTAATACATGATGATTTAGACCTTCCTTTTGGAACTCTACGATTTAAACATGGTGGTGGACATGGTGGACATAATGGACTCAAATCTACTGATGAAAAAATATCTCGTGATTATGCACGTATACGTATGGGGATAGGAAAACCTGAACATAAAGGAGAAGTTGCCTCTTATGTTTTGAGTAATTTTAATGAAGATGAAAAAGCACATCTCCAAGAGTGGATAGCTCATACTTGCCAATCAGTAGAGTTCTTACTGACAAATTCACTTGAAGATACAAGTTCAAAGTACACTATTAAAAAATTTCAGCTAAAATAAGCTAAAAACGGATTATAAAATGCTCGCATTTAGATATATAGCTTTTCATTACCTAAAGTATTTTTTTATTATCTTGGCTGCATTAGTACTTTTTTGGCTCGGCTTTGATTATATGCAAGGTGCTGAAAAACTTTCAAAATCTGCCAACCTTCTACTTATATATTTTGTGTACAAATCTTTTTTCGCAATTGATATGCTCCTTCCACTCTCTCTTGTATTTGGAATGATCTCGACAAAAATATATCTCATACGTTCTAATGCTCTTGTCTCTTTTTACTCACTGGGGTACTCTAGGACAGATGTCTTAAAACCCTTTGTAGTTGTCTCAACTGCTATTGTTATACTCTTTATTATATTTCATTCATTTTCCAGTTTTGCTCGCTCTGCTGAGTACTCTATGAACATTCGTAATAAGGGACAATACCTGAGTCCTACTCGTGATCTTTTTTTTACCTATAAAGATAAGTATGTTTATTTTTCTGAACTTCTGCCACTACAAGAAAAAGCAGAGGGTATCCGTATTTTTACTATAAAAAACAACTCTTTAAAAGAGGTGCTTTTAGCAGAAGAAGCTACATATAGAGATGAGTATTGGCACATAGAAAAAGCAGATATTATTGTTAAACCAGATACACTAGAGTTGGATTCACTAGGCATTAGTGTCACTGAGTCCCAAGGTTTAAATATTTTGAAAGGATTTCGACCAAAAATGCTTGACCAAGTATATGAGGGTAAGGTCAATTTTACTATCGGTGATGCTATAGAAGCATTGACACTTTTACAAGATCAAAACATAGATACCAGCAGTATTAAAGGAGCTCTGTACAAGATTTTTATCTATCCATTTTTTATTCCCTGCTTAGTTGTTATTATCTTTTTCTTTGTTCCTATTAGTGTCCGATTTTTAAATGTTTCTCTTTTTAGTTTTGCTGCAATTCTCTCAACTCTACTCATTTGGGGAATTCTTTTTATGTTTATAGAACTCTCAAATAACAAGACAATTCCAAGTGAAGTAGGTGTGATAATGCCTATTGTTGTACTTTTTTTTATCGCACTGTTTCAATGGAGAAAATACCGCCTCGTATCATAACTTGTTTCTAAGCGCTTTTTAGATAAAATTACTTTAAAAATATTACGGACAGTTTATGATAGATTTTAAAGCATTAGCAAAAGAGCACAAAACCCCACTTTACATATATGATTTTGATTATATGAGTGCACAATATAGTGAACTTAAAGACTCTTTTAAAGCACGAAAATCAATTCTCTGTTATGCAGTAAAAGCAAACTCAAACTTGAGTGTTGTGCAGCATTTTGCAAAACTTGGAGCTGGTGCTGATTGTGTTTCCATAGGTGAAGTACGTCGAGCCTTTCTTGCTGGTATTCCTGCATATAAAATTATTTTTTCAGGTGTTGGAAAGAGTGATGATGAGATTCGTGAAGCGATTGAAAAAGATATTTTGTACATTAATGTAGAAAGTGAAGCTGAACTGGGTCGTGTAGAGTTAATAGCCAAAGAGCTCAACAAAGTCTCACGTATTAGTATTCGAGTAAATCCAAATATCGACCCTCAAACACATCCGTACATTTCAACTGGTCTTCATGACAATAAATTTGGTGTTGATTTAATGAGTGCTAAACGTATGTATATTAAAGCAAATAATTCTGATAACCTTGACCCAGTAGGAATACATTTTCACATTGGTTCGCAACTTACAGAACTTAAGCCTATTTATGAATCAGCAGAGATTGTAGCAGACTTAGTGCGTTCATTGGAAAAAATCAAGATTGAGTTGAAGTTTTTTGATGTTGGTGGTGGACTCGGAATTCAGTATGATAATGAGAAACTGATAAATACTTACGACTATGCACAAGCAATACTAGCAACACTCAAAGGTATGGACTTAACAGTTATCTGCGAGCCAGGACGTTTTTTAACAGCCAATGCAGGTTATTTTGTTTCTAAAGTTTTGTACGAAAAACAAAATGGTACAAAAAAGTTTGTTGTTATTGATGGTGCAATGAATGACCTTCTACGTCCAGCTTTATACAGTGCATACCATAAGATAGAAGCTGTAACAGACTCGACAAGTGAGCCTAGAGAAGTTGATATTGTAGGACCTGTTTGTGAAAGTGGAGACTTCTTTGCAAAAGATTATAGTTTACCAGAGTTGGCACACAATGATTTAGTTGTAGTGCACAGTGCAGGGGCCTATGGTTTTGGTATGGGAAGTAACTATAACACTCGTGGTCGTAGTGCAGAAGTAGCACTTCAGGATGGAAAATCCAGAGTTATTCGTAGACGTGAAACTTTTGAAGATTTAATAGCCTTAGAAACAGAGTTTTTGGAGAAATAAGTTGTATTTTATAGATGTTCAAGGTACTTTAATCAGCGATAGTGACAAATCTCCCATTCGTGGAAGTATTGCCTTTATTGAGAGATTAAATACTCAGAACACTCCCTATATGGTTGTCACAAACAATACAAAAAAATCATCTAAAGATTTTTATAGCTATCTAAACTCCATCGGTTTTAACTTTGCTTTTGACAAATATCTTGACCCTCTCATGCTGCTTGAATCTCGTGTGGGCAAAGATGCGGTAGCTGCCTATGGTGCACAAGAGTTTTTAGATACTTTAGTGGGAATGGGTTATAGCTTAGATTATACAAATCCCAAAACAGTACTTATAGCAATAAAAGAGGATTTTTCTGCGGATGAGTATGCTCAGATGATAGATTTTATTTTAACTGGAGCATCTTTAGTAGGAATGCATGAGACATCTATTTATGCAAAAAACTCTAAACGTTACCCTGGAGTTGGGGCCATCTTAAAACTCTTAGAGTTTGCAACATCTTGTTCATACACTGTTGTAGGGAAACCGAGTGTGGCTTTTTATGAAGAGTCTCTACTTGGTCTTCAAAAGCAAAAAAAAGATGCTAACTTTGAAAATATTATTATGATTAGTGATGACGTTAAAGGTGATTTGGGTGGGGCCAAAGAGATGGGGATGAAGACTGTTTTTGTAACAAGTGGTAAATATAAAACGGCGGATGAGATAGTTCCATTTTTGGATGAGCATCTCAAACCAGATGAGATATATGCTGATATGCAAGAGATATTGGAGAGATTATGAGTAAAAGTGACTGGAAAACATTAGAAGATTGTAGAGATGCAATTGATTCCATTGATAATGAGATATTAGAACTTCTGAACAAGCGCATGAACGTGGTTGAGAGAGTTGGTGAGATAAAACATAGTACTGGGACAGCAGTCTATAGACCAGAGCGTGAAAAAGATATTGTGACTAGACTTGCAAAAATGAGTGAGAATGCAAAAGGAGCTTTAAATGCAGGTGCTATAGAAGCGATTTTTTTAGAGATTTTTGCAGTTTCACGAAACTTAGAGCTTCCAGAACGCATTGCATACCTTGGTCCTGAAGGAAGTTTTACGCATCAAGCGGCAGAGAGTCGTTTTGGCGGTATGAGTGACTACCTCTCACTTGGGTCTATTCACTCTGTTTTTAAGACATTAGAGTCCAAACGAGCTAAGTTTGGAGTAGTGCCAATAGAAAATTCTCGTGATGGAATTGTAGGTGAAACTCTTGATCTGCTTGCAAAAAGTTCTGTGAAAATTGTTGCAGAGCTCTATATGCCTATTCATATGTCTTTTGCTACTAAGGCTACAAAATTAGAGCACATTACAAAAATTTACTCTAAGGACAAAGGTTTTGGTCAATGTAGAGAGTTCTTGTCACAGCATGGCTTTTTAGAAGTGGAGCAGATTCCAGTTGAGTCAACTGCAAAAGCAGCAATTTTAGCAGCAGAAGATCCAACAGCAGCAGCAATATGCTCTCACATAGCGGCGAAGCTCTATGGTGTGCCAACAATGTTTGAAAATATAGAAGATGAACATGATAGTTCTACTCGTTTTGTAATTTTAAGTGACTTTAAAAATGGGATGAGTGAACATGATAAAACTTCGATTTTAGTTCGTTTAAAAGATGCTGTTGAAGCTGGTTCTTTAGTTCATTTCTTACAAGATTTTGATGATGAAAACATCAACCTCTCAAAAATTGAGTCACGTCCATCTAAAGACAAAGGTGGTTTTGGCTACTGGTTTTATATTGACTTTTATGGTCACATAGATGAAGAGAAAATACAGAAAGTTTTAAGTAAACACGATGGCGAGGTTACTTGGCTTGGTTCGTATGTGAAGGGTGAGGATTAAGTATTGAATTTTAACAAAAAACTAGAGTCTATTAAGACTTATGAAGCTGGTAAACCTATAGAACTTGTAGTTCGTGAGTTTGGAATTGAACCAAAAGATATTGTGAAGTTAGCTTCAAATGAGAACCCTTATGGCTGTTCACCTAAGGTTAAAGAAGCTGTGGTTGAAATAGTATCAAATATGGCTCTTTACCCAGATGACTCAATGACAAAGCTAAAAACTGCATTAAGCAATAGATTTGAAGTAGAAGATGAAAACCTTATAATTGGTGCAGGTAGTGACCAAGTTATAGAGTTTTTGATGCATGCAAAAGCAGATTCAACTTCTAAGGTACTTATTAATAGTGTTACTTTCGCTATGTATGAAATCTATGCAAAACATGTGGGGGCTGAGATTATTAGAACATCTAGTCAAAAACATGACTTAGATGAATTTTACACGATGTACAAGGATGAAAATCCAGATATTATATTTTTATGTACCCCAAATAACCCTACTGGAGATGCTATTGATGCAGAGGCACTTTTCTCCTTTATCTCTAAAATAGATAGTGATACTTTAGTTGTAGTTGATGGAGCTTATATGGAGTATGCGATTAAAAAAGATAGTTCTAAAGCAGTAGCACCTAAAGATTTAATCGCGAAGTTTGATAATGTGATTTATCTAGGAACATTTTCCAAAGCTTATGGACTTGGTGGGATGAGAATTGGGTATGGAATTGCCGATGCTAAAATCATTAAAGAGCTTTATAAGTTGAGACCTCCTTTTAACATCACTACTTTGTCACTTGAAGCAGCTAGTATAGCGGTAGGCGATGAAGAATTTGTTAATAGATGTATCATACGCAGTTTTGATGAGATGAATCGCTATGAAGAGTTTGCAAAGAGCAAAAATATAGCTATAATTGAGAGTTATACTAATTTTGTTACTTTATGTCTAAGTAGTAACCAAAACTCTAAAGATTTAGCAGCATCACTTTTAGAAAGAGGGATGATAGTAAGAGATTTAAGTGGTTATGGTATGAATGCAATTCGTGTAACAGTTGGAACAGCGAAGCAAAATAGTCGCTTTTTTGAACTTGCAGCAGAGTTACTATAAATTATAAAATGAGAGATTAATGGATTTTAAGGTACTTTTTTCGCAACTTGTTGTTCTATACGAGAAGTTAACGAAACAGCAAAAAATAATTATTGCTACAGCCATTGTAGGTATTGTTGCATTCCTGATTTTTATGGTTGTATATACTGCTAAAAAAAGTGCTAACTCTCAGTACGAAGTACTTTTTGATTCTCTCTCTTCATCTGATGCAGCAAAGGTTGTAGAGCAGTTAGAAAAAGAGAATATACCGTATGAACTCTCTGCAAATAATGTTATAAAAGTACCTCGTGATGTTGTTTATAAACAGAGAATTTCTATAGCTTCACAAGGAATTCCTAAAGATAGTGGTGTTGGATTTGAACTTTTTGATACTCAAGAGTTTGGAGCAACTAGTTTTGACCAAAATGTAAAATATCTTCGTGCCTTAGAGGGTGAACTCTCTCGCACTATTACAGCTCTTGGACCTATAGAGTCAGCGAGTGTAAGTCTAGCTCTACCAAAAGATACACTCTTTGTTTCTAAAATTGTTGAACCTACTGCATCGGTCATGGTTGTTTTAAAAGAGGATGGAAGAGTTTCTTCAAAACAGATAAGAGGGATTAAGAACCTTATTGCTGCAGCTGTTCCAAAACTAACATCTACAAATGTGACACTAGTTAACGGGGATGGAGAAACCTTAGGTGATGAGACAGAGATGGCTCAAATGGGTGAGCTTTCAGCTGTTCAGCAGAGATATAAGGTAAAAGAAGAGAAAAAACGTCAAAATAAAATTATTAGTGTAATCTCTCCTTTTGTTGGTGGAAAAGAGAAAGTGGTTGCCCAAGTTACTATTGAGTTTGATTTTTCTATACAAAACTCTACTTCTGAAACATATGACCCTGAAAATGTAGTCAGAAGTGAGCAGATAAGTGAAGAAAAACGCGAGGGCGGTTCACCAAAACAAGTTGGTGGTGTACCTGGAACTGTAAGCAATATAGGACCTGTTCAAGGTCTTAAGAGTAATCAAGTAAGTGAGAAGTATGAGAAAAATACAGGGACAACTAATTATGAAATTGGTAAAACAGTCCTTACAACAAAATCTCAATTTGCACGTGTAAAAAGAATTACAGCTGCGGTTATTGTAGATGGAAAATATAAGTTTAAACTCGGTGAAGATGGGTCACCAAGTGATGCTTTAGAGTATACCCCTTTAGATGAGAGCGATCTGCAAGCATTAAACTCTTTAGCTAGTCAGTCAATTGGTTTAAATATAGCAAGAGGTGACCAGATTTCTGTGAAGAATCTACAGTTTAAAAGAGAAACAGGAGATGCTCCAGCAGATGAAGTCTCTCGTGTGATGTCTATGGTAGATGTCTACTTAGCACCTTTCGCAGGACTATTTAAATATGTATTTGTATTACTGTTACTACTTATTGTTTATAAAAAAGTTATTTCACCTTTTGCAGAGCGAATGCTTGAGATTTCAAAAGAAGAGGATGAACTTGCAAAACCTATTCTTGAAATTGATGATGATGAAGATGATGATTTAGTAGAAAAAGTTCAAGCGATGCGCAAGAAAGTTGAAGCACAACTTGGTGTTTCGGAAGGCTTTAATGAAGATGAACTTAAACATGAAGTACTACTCGAGAAAGTAAGAGTGATGGCAGAAGATGTACCTGAAGATATTGCGGCACTACTTCAAGCTCTGTTAAGTGAAGAAGCTGAATCTCCATCTATTAAACAAGCTAAGGAGTCCTAATGGCAACTTTATCTCCATCACAACAAGCTGTCTTTGATGAAATGGGAATGGCTGAAAAAATTTCTATTTTACTTTTACAACTTGGAGAAGAGGCAACTTCCGCAATTTTTGCAAATCTAAATGTAGATGCGATTACTGAAGTTTCTAAGTTTATTGCAGCTTCTAAAAGCATTGACAAGGCGGTTGCAACTGCTGTACTTGAAGAATTTCATGCCATTTTTCAGTCGAGTCAATATATTACCTCTGGTGGTATGGAGTATGCAAGAGAGCTACTCTACCGCACACTTGGTCCAGAAGAGGCTAAAAAAGTTTTAGAAAAACTCTCTAAAAGTATGCAAAATACACAAAACTTTGCTTATCTTTCTAAAATTAAACCACAACAACTTTCAGATTTTATTACTCATGAGCACCCTCAAACTATTGCACTTATACTTGCTCATATGGATGCAACAGAAGCCGCAGATACTATACAGTTTTTTCCTGATGACTTACGAAGTGAAGTGGCTATGCGTATGGCAAAACTTGGAGATATATCCCCTTCAGTTATTAAACGTGTATCAGCTGTTTTAGAGTCTAAACTAGAGTCTCTTGCATCTTACAAGGTTGAGGTTGGTGGAACACGTGCTGTTGCTGACATCTTTAACCGTCTTGGCACTAAAAGCTCTAAGTCTACACTTGCGACAATTGAACAAGTTGATGAAGAGCTTGCAACTATGATTAAAGAGATGATGTTTACTTTTGAAGATATGGTTTCACTAGATAAAAATGCGATTACAGAGATACTTAAAGCTGTAGAAAAACCAGACCTAATGCTTGCTCTAAAATCTTCACCAGAAGAGCTTAAAGAGAAGTTCTTCTCTGCTATGAGTGAACGTGCACGAGAGGCATTTGAAGAGGAGATGCAGTTCTTGGGTGCTGTTAAAATGAAAGATGTTGAGTCCGCTCAGAGAAAAATTGTTGAGGCTGTGAACTCTCTTTCAGAGGCAGGAACTATTCAGATGGGCTCAACAGAAGAGATGATAGAGTAATAATATGGCAATAGTAATTTCAAGTGATACAGTTTCAAAACATGATGTAGATAAATATAATTTTAAAGTGCTCTCTTCTGGAAGAGATTTCAGTGAAGAAACAATCGAAGTAGCAGATATGCCTGCTTACTCAAAAGATAATCATCCAGGTCAAAGAGTATGCGATGTTGATTCTAGTGCACTTAGTAAAAGCTCAAAAGATGCACTCATAGAATCACTGATGAAAAAGACTGATGATATGTCTTCAAATTTTATAAAATTGCAAATGAAACTTGAAGCCAAAGAAGAAGAGTATGCACTTGAACTTCAAAAGACTAAAGAGAGTGCTTTTGCCGAAGGACTTGAGTCTGGAAAAGAACAAGCACTCTCTGATTCAAAAAGTACTCTTGAAAATTCAATGACACAATTTTCCTCGTCTATTTCTAAACTAGAGTCAAGTGCAAAAGAGTTTGAAATAGCTTTAGAAGGGATAAAAAACTCTCTCATTGATGCAGCATTAGATATAGCTAAAGAGGTTGTGAATGTAGAACTTAGTAGTAGTTCTCAGGAGATAGCAAAAGTGCTTTCCGACTCTCTTATAAAAGAGCTTCAAAGTGCTTCAAAGGTCACACTTAAGGTAAATCCTAAAGACCATGGAGTGATTTCAGAGCATGTAGGTTCATTGGAACATGTAGAAGTACTTTCAGATAGTGCTGTGAGCCAAGGTGGTGTGATAGCCATTAGTGATGCAGGTAATATAGATGCAGAGATTTCTAAAAGATTTGAAAGAGTCAAACGTGCAGCTCTTAGTGAATAAATAATTGGTTAATAAAATATGAATATAAAAAATAAAAATATAGAAGAACTAGAGACAGTCTGTCAAGATATCCGTGAAGAGATTTTAAGAGTAGTAAGTAAAAATGGTGGACATTTAAGTTCTACTCTTGGGGCTACTGAGCTCATAGTAGCGATGCATAAGGTATTTGACTCAAAAAAAGATCCTTTTATTTTTGATGTGTCACATCAGTCCTATGCTCATAAACTTTTAACAGATAGATGGGAGCAGTTTGACTCTCTCCGTCAGTTTAATGGTATGTGTGGCTATACAAAACCGAGCGAAAGTGAAGATGATTACTTTGTTGCTGGACACAGTTCAACTTCTATCTCTTTAGGTGTTGGGGCGGCTAAGGCTATTGCCCTTAAAGGTGAACAAGAGAGTCGTATTCCAGTTGTGATGATTGGAGATGGTTCTATGACAGCTGGTATGGTTTATGAAGCCCTTAATGAATTAGGTGATAGAAAATACCCAATGGTTATTATTCTTAATGATAACGAAATGAGTATTGCTAAACCAATCGGAGCACTGAGTAGAATGCTTAGCTCTGCTATGGCTGGTTCATTTTACCAAAAGTTTAAAAAACATACTGAAAGTTTTGTCGATAACTTTGGTGATGGTGCACACTATATAGCTAAAAAAATGGAAGAGTCACTTAAACTAATAACTCCAGGAATTATGTTTGAAGAGATGGGGATTAATTACATAGGCCCTGTGAATGGACATAACTTAGAGTCACTTATAGATATTTTACAGACTGCTAAAGAGTTAGGTCGTCCTGTTATTGTACATTGCCAAACCATAAAGGGCAAAGGATATGATATTGCGGAGGGCCACGAAGAGAAGTGGCATGGTGTTGGCCCTTTTGATCTACGTGATGGAAGTAGTTTTAAAAAAAGTTCTGCAAAAAGTGCGACACAGATCTATACAGAAGCTCTCATGCACTTAGCAAAAAACAATGAGAAAATTGTTGGGGCTACTGCGGCAATGCCGAGTGGTACAGGGATGAGTGAGCCTATGGAGGTCTACCCAGATAGATTTTGGGATGTAGCTATAGCTGAACAGCATGCAGTTACCTCTATGAGTGCACTTGCTAAAGAGGGTTTTAAACCTTTTTGTACTATCTACTCTACATTTCTTCAACGTGGTTACGACCAGGTAATTCACGATACATGTCTTATGGATTTACCAGTTGTATTTGCACTTGATCGTGCTGGTATAGTAGGTGAAGATGGAGAAACACATCAGGGTGTTTTTGACATCTCTTTTTTACGTGCTGTTCCAAATATGACCCTTTTTGCTCCTCGTGATGAGAAGAGTTTTCATCAGGCAATGGCCTTTGCCGCACAGTATGAACACCCATGCTCACTACGTT
>Ga0256824_10000214_pt1 | contig 20924 bp, 32 predicted proteins | sample CV67metaG_FD_191570 | JGI IMG/M metagenome (GOLD analysis project Ga0256824, IMG submission 191570) | Hydrothermal vent microbial communities from East Pacific Rise, Pacific Ocean - CV67 | ecosystem: Environmental > Aquatic > Marine > Hydrothermal vents | place: Pacific Ocean: East Pacific Rise...
AAATATAGTGACAATAAGAAAAGAGAATAAAGATTACATTATTCCTATTAGTTTATTTAAAAATTATTTTGAGAATTAACCAAGAACTAAGAAGATTTTTTTTTAAAATATGACCTTTTTAGCTATTTCTTTTATTCTTCCATATCCTGGAAGGAATCTATTTTTTTGCTTCTCTCTATATATTGATTCAAATAACTTTATTGGTATTCGTTCCTGAAGTTTATAGGGAAATGTATCATATTTTGTTTTTATATCTGAAAATTCTAATATGAAATCCCTTTCATTTTTAGTTAATATTTTCTTTAGTGCTTCTCTTTGATCATAATTCTCTTCTATCTTAAAAGAGATTTTATTTTTATCTTCTTCCGTCCATTCTACCTTAGAAATTTTCCCATTATCTGGAATAATATATCTAACTTTTTTCCCTCCATCTGGGTTAATCATATTAAGATCTATTTTTGAACTTTCTTTTTCTTGAGTTATATATAGAAAATCATAATATCTGGACTTTATATAGAATTCAATCGATTCTTTCAAATCTATACTCTCAAAAAAGTTTAAAATAAATTCCTTCTCTCTCCTATTTAAAAAATATTCTGCTCTGTATAATAAAGATTTCTTTTTTAAAAAGAACATATGTTTTATTTCTTTTATCTCTGAAAAAATATTTTCTCTATCTCGTTTAAAAGAATATCCTTTATAGTCTTTATTTAAAAAATAGACTATAGTCTCTTTCTTATTAGTTAATATTCGAATATATTCATCATTTCCTAATGAACTACTCATATTTTTCTAACTTGTACATAGTTACCATAGACCCTTCAACTGAGGAGCTACCGAGAATATAATTTATTGTTCCATCTTTTTCTAAATTAACTATGGTCTCTTCATCTACATAAAATTTCTTTTCTTCAGAATTAACTATAATCATATTCTTTGAAACTAAATTCCCTGATGTTCGTGAGCCACCACTTAGGTATCTTATCCCTGCTTGTATTGTCTTATCTGAACACTTATAAAATCTTTTACTCTCTTGATATCCTATTGTCTTAAAGTCTTTAATAGGTCTATTATATTTAGATTGTGGGACACAATAGACTTTGTCAATCTCACCATCTTGTTCAGTTATTCTCTCAATAATAAGAATATTCTCATCACTATCAGTAACTATTGATGTCTTCATCTTTTGTGTATAAACTCCACCATCAGGTAAAGGAGATGTCATTTCTTCCTTTGTTATAAATAAATGTCTACCTTTATCTATATCCTTTTGTGGTTCAAAAGTTGTTTTGATTGTTATTGGATATATAAATGGATTCCCGCCCTCTATATCGCTTAGAATCATATGCCCTTCCCCTTTGTATACCAAAGGTTTAGATAGGCTTTTAGACAGATTATATAGGCTATTAGCATTGCTATTTAGTGTAATTAGTATTAGTAAAATTATTTTTTTCATTTCTTTTCCTTTATTATTCCATTTTCTTTTAGTTCTTCATATTTTATAACATGTTTCTTTCCATTAATATCTATTGATAAATCAAAACCAATAATATTTAAAGAATTTGAAAGTTCTTCTCTCATTTCATATATATGATTGTATTGTTCGTGTCTTGAAAATCCGTTATAATCTAATCTTCCATCACGATATATATCTGACAACCAAATAGTATCAGCTTTATTATAATCTCTCAATCTATCATGTAATTCATGCATATAAGTTATATCTATATAGGCTTCATTTGAAAGAAGATAAAATAATTTAATTAAATTATCTTGTTTATCTTCTGTAAAATCACTAAATTTACTTCTTATATTCTCTATCCTTTTTTCATCTACATATTCATTTTCTATTTCAAAAATATATTTTTTTAATATTGGTTCAGATAGATTAATCACTCCTTTTAACTTTTTATCTAAAAATGTTTCTAATTTATCCTCATCATATTCAATACTTGCTTTTGAATTTAAATCAAAATCATTATTTCCCCAAACATCATAACTTAAGTATATTATTTTCTCTTTAATCTTTGAATTTAATTCTAATTTTCTTTCATCAATTATATCTATATCAAGTATATTCTCACATTTTTTCATTTGTTTATATATAGCTGATGCCTTTGAATATAAATTTTTAAAACTTTTCTTTAATGATTTCTCTGTTCTAGAATCTATAAAATCTAATTTATTAAGTTTATTTCTAATATAAATTGATTCTTTTATTTCTTCAGATACATTTATATTTTCTTCTATTAAATATAAATCCAATATCCCTGACTCAATCAATTCTGTAAGATATTCACCTTTGATATTCTCAATTAATAAATAATTACCTAAAAATAGAATATCTATTGTTTTGTTGAAAATCTTATTAATTATTGTTTCTAAATTATCTTCTAAAATAGATTCTTTAACTTCACTAATTATAATATTCCCTAATCTTTGAATAAAATCATCGTATTGTTTTATATTATAGTTATAACCTAATTCTAAAAGATATTGTCTGAATGTATTCTTTTTTACATTTAATCTTATATTCATTATATTCCTTTATTTTTTATTATATCAAAGATAGTCTTCATTCTTGCTTATTATAGTAATGTAGATTACTATAATTCTATATCTACAATTTCTTGAAAACTTATCTTCTTTTCTAAATCTCCATATTTAACAGAAATATAAAAGTTATTTAAATCCAAGAAGTTATAGTTCTTCCCTTTTTCTAATAATAAATCTCTATCTCCAATATATACTGAATTTCCCCCTATTAAAGAAACATTCTCATTTTGAAAAATATCTTTAATTATTGGATAAATATCTTCAACTGGCTTCTTTAAATAATTTCTAAATATATTTAAAGAGCTTCTATTTTCTTTTTCTTCATCAGAAAGAGCGTTCAATTGAATATCTAAATTAAATATTTCTTTATTTAATAAATCTTCTTCAAAAAATGTATTTATTAATAATCTATTTATCTTCTGATGAACTCTTTTTTCATTACCTAATGTAATCAGATTTATTCTTCCTTGAATTGAGGTTGTTAAGAATAGATGAGTTAAAAGAATCTCTTTTAATTTTATATTAATTCTCGTATTTACTTCTTCTTTTTCTGACTCACTTAACAATATTTTATTCGCATTTATACATCTCATTGCAGAAATATGTGTTGATGAATTTTTATCTGAATATACTGGATATGCATTTAATAATGATATTTTAGTGCTATCAATCTGAAATTTTAATTTTGATAAAATTGTGTAAGCATAAGCATTCTCTTGAATAGCTTTTGTGAAACTTCTTTCAACTTCTTCTAAATAAAGATCTAAATATCCTTCTTCTATTAATATGGTTAGATATTCTGAACTAATATATGTTAATAAATCTTTATTTTGTAAAGAAAGTAAAGAAATTATTTTAATTTCTGTTCTAAAAATCCTTATCAATACAGCTTCTAATCTATTCTCTTGAACACCTTGTTTTAGTTCATTTACGACAATTGTTCTGATTCTTTCTATAAAGTCATCATATTGCTTTATATTATAATTATAACCTAATTTAACTAGTGCTTTTTTAAATGATTCTTTTTGTATATTTAATCTTATATTCATTTTCTTCCTTTATTAGTATAATTATACACTAATATAGCTTAGTTTAAGGTTAGTTAGTGTATAATTTAAAATATAAAAAAAGGATTACAATTGCTTTATAATGAAATAAAATATACTAAAGATATGAAACCATCTAATATTGAAGTAAAGATGAATTTAGGTAAAAAGGATAATTTTCATAATTTAATTAATAAAGAAAATACTTTTATCTCTAAACTTAGTCAAAATAAATCTGAGATAATTATTTTTGGTTATGGATTTGATTACTTTTTGATTCAATTAAGAGAAAGTTTTAGTGAATATCATGTAGCTTATTTTGAAAAAATATCTAATCTAACTGAATTTAATTATTTGGACTCACAACTTTGCTTTGTAAATACAAGAAAAGAGATTGTTGAGACTTTAGAAATCAAAAAATCTTCTATTTGTGCTATTTATACAGGACTAAAATATCTATCTAAAGGAAAGGAAGAACTATGATAATTGAAGGAACACTAACTTTAGCAAAAATAGTCGAACATTTAAGTTTAAATGAATATTATTTTTATATTTATACAAGACATAATAACAAATTTAAAGAAGTTCATATTATGCCAAGGAGTCCAATAACTAATTATAATCCCCTTACCTTTTATAGAAATAGACTTGTTTTAATAAATAATGATGAATTAATCTCATTAGGTGAATTTTTCGATAAAAAATATAAAAAAGGACATTTCTTTTATGATGAAGGCTTGATGATGAATTACCATCATCAAAGAAGTTAAATACTTTATCTCTTCTTTAAATAGTCAGAATAATTATATATATTTTGATTAGTTATCATATCATTCTTTTTTAAAAACTTATATATCTCATATTCATTATTATTTAAAAGTTCTTTTATTTTCTTATATGGTGATGTCTTGAAAACTTTTATGTATTCATTTCTATTTAATATAGATAAATCTTTATTAATTAACATCATTGCTATTCCAAGAAAAATAATTGAATATATGTGAGTCATAAAACTATGTTGATTTATGATAAAATCAAATATAGTAAGTATAGTTGCCCCACCTAATAAAGCAAAAATAATTGTATCTGTTCTCATAGACCCATTAAAAAACTCTTTTTGTTTATTATGTTCTCCCAATATACCTAAAAGACTAAACTTTTCAACGATATCTTCTTCATCTCTTTCTTTTTTTAAAGCAAATAATATTTCATTTTCAATTTTTCTTCCAATTTTTAAATAATTTTCTTTTGATCTTTCTATATTTTTAGCATCTATCTCTTTGCTTATTTCATCAAATATTTCTATGTTAAATTCTTCCTTCATTTCTTCTCTTAACATATTTAACCTCAACTTATTTTTTATATTATATCTAAAAAAGATTTTAAAAATTAGATTTTCTTATTCAATTCCTATAACAAAGAATGAAAACCAGGTTTTCCATTTAAAACAGGAATCAATAATGTAGCTGATTATTCAGACGAAAGGGATTAAGATGATAAATCTTATAAAAAGAAAAATAAAGTTTTTAACTTTAAAAAGAAAGTTAAAAGAGTTAAATAAGATAGAAACAATCAATAGAGGTGGTTGTGCTATCGTTGCATATGGCATAAAAAAATATTTAGGTAAAGATGCAAAAATCATATACTTATTATCTATATATGATATCAATAGTGACAAACCTCAGAACATATCTCAACATTTTCCAGAGAATGCATCTCATGTAGTAGTTGAAATGTATGGAAAATATATTGATAGTAAGGGAATTCATTCTAAGAAAAAGCTTCTTAAAGAATGGGGTGCTAAAAAAGAAATAGAGGTTTCATTTGATTTTCTAAAGAAATCTATCAATGAGGCTTTCTGGAATCCTTGCTTTGATAGAGCTAAATATCTTGAGACTATTGATAGAATCATTGGTCTCAAATATTTTCTATTAAAGAACATTTCTCTTGTTCTTGGAGAGAAACATCCTTCAGACTTAACTCCTCTGTCGGCTTGATATCTTTATAAGACTCAGGCTATTGGAAAAAAATGAACGAAATCCCCTTCTCCATATGATATTGATATAGGGTTTTCTATATTGATATAATCTGAGACCAAGTCATTATCTGAAATATTCACCATTTCATTAATATCCTTGATTTCATAACATAACAAATCTGCTCTATTGTTAAGGTAATATTTACCATCAAGATATTTTATAAATGAGCTTTTCTCATTAGATTTAATTATTTTATATTCTTTTGCTTTTGAGATATAAAAACGGTTAGCTTTTACAAAATCAATTAATTTTAAAAAAACCTTCTCTTTATCATAATCTATCTTACTTATAAATTTTACTTCATTATATTTGTAATTTAATGTAGAAATCTGATCTTCTTTTTCAAAATTTTTCTTATTTATTTTTCTAGATGAGACATATCTTTCTCTCTGATTTAAACAAAACCTTCCATTCTCAATCTTAAATAATTTATAATCTTTGTCTGACTTAATATAATAGTTTCCTACTTTATCAAGATATATGTTAAATGGTTCTGAATCAATATATTGTCTATTATCTATCATATCTTGTGCAAAATTAATATCTTCTTCATTTACAAGTCCTAATGAGGTTAAAGCATAATATCCAATAATTTTACCATCTTCAATATTTAGCTTTCCATTAAGAATATTGTTTTTCATAAACTCAGTTGTATCATAAATTACAATATCTAAATCTAAGTTTTCGCTAAAAAGATTTATTTTATTATCTTTATAAATTAACTCCCAGTCATTTGTTAATTCTGGGATAATCTCTTTTTTATTTCTTATAAAATTTTTTGTATATTTGATTGCTAAACTATAATCCATAAATATCCTTTTCTTTCTTACTCTTATTATAGCAAGTAGTCGCTTTAAGATAGCTTATTTATTTTATCTTTGGATTAGCTGTTGGTAGAACAATTATTGCTATTATGGAAAATTATCAAAATGATGATGGAACGATCAATATTCCTAATGTTTTGAAAAAATATATGTATATAATGATTTAATCCCATTCTTACTACTATAACAAACCATAGAATTTATTCTATAAAAATTAAATAAAGGAAAAAACAATGGCAAAAACAGTAAAACCAACTAAAAAACAGTTGAGTAAACTTAAAGATGATTGTTATTATTGGGTCGAAGTTATTTACGAAGATAATTATGGAAAAGGAATTGAATTAGCTTTTTTCGATGGAGATGAATTATTCCCTTTTTATGATAATGAATCTTATCTAACCAAAAAAACGACACATACAAGATATATTAAAAAAGTATATACTAAGCCAGTTAAGTTTAAAGGATAGTAATGAATTCTCATCCAATTGATGTGTTAAAAGACTATCAAAAAGCTCATCCAGATACAGTATTCGAATTTAAATGTTTAGATACTGGTAAATGGATAATTACTTATAGTCCTTTATGGGATGAAGAGTATGAATATAGAATCTCTAAAGATTCTATTTTAAAAGATATGAAAGAAAAAAAATGAAATTAAAATTTTTAGGAAGCGGTTCAGCTTTCGTAACAGGTAAAGAGAACTATCATTCAAATATATTGATAGAGAGTGATTCAGGTAAAAAAATGCTTTATGATTGTGGAACAACAATTAATGATGCGTTAGACACTGCTGGTATTGATGTTATGACTATTGATGAGGTTTTTATATCTCATCTTCATGGTGATCATTCAGCTGGATTAGAGTTTGTAGGTTTTAAAACTTACTTTTCTACTTTTCCATTTGGTGAAAAGAAAGTAAAAGTTATTTCTAGTGAATCAATCTTAACTGATTTATGGGACAAGCAACTCTCTGCATCTATGGATTCTTTGGAAACAAAGTCATCTTTAGATACATACTTTGAGGTTTCTCCTTTGAAATATGTGATTGATAATTCAGAATATGGTGTTCATCCATATTCTTTTGATAATATTAATTTTAATGTAGTAAAGACAGAACATTCTTCAATGGAAAGTTATGCATTATACATTAATTCAGATGATGGTAAAAATGATGTATTCATTTCAGGAGATACAAAATTTACTCCAAAAAGATTTTATAGAGAATTTCTATATGCAAAAACTATCTTTCATGATTGTGAGTTTAATGAATATCCTGGTGGTGTTCATGCTCAATTTCATGAATTGAAAACATTACCTTCAGAAATCAAAGAAAAAATGTATTTATACCACTATATGTTAAATGGTAAAACATTTGAAGAACTTGAAGGTGAAGTTTTGGAAGCTGGATTTAAAGGATTAGTTCAAAGAGGATTTGAACTTACATTTGATTAATGAAAATTTATTATTATGAATATGAACCTATAGAAACATCTAGAAATAGAGTTAAAGATTCTAAAGCAGCGAATAGTAAAGCACATCTAATAAGAATATTAGATATGCTTGAAATTAAAGTTATAAAAAATACAATTAAGGAAATTGTATAACCTATGCTCTTTGAGCATAGACCAAAATACTATGCTATTTGTGTAAAATCATTAATTACAATCGTTCCTGTAGCTAAAATATCATCAAATATATGTAATTTCTTTATGATTTCAGAATCTTTAATATCTATACTAAATATTGTCTTTCCCATTTCTTCAAGAAGAAGAATATTAGAACGATAAACTAATCTTTTAGATGAGACCTCAAATAATAAATCATCTATAATTTCTTCTTCATCTATTGAAAAATCAGTTACAAATGTAGCATTAATTTTTACTTTTCCAAGATAAACATATTCTTTATCTAATATAGATTTATATGTGTTATCTACTATCATCTCATTTTTTCTTATAGGAATAATTTGTTCCATCATATCTTGAGCAAGAAAGTAATCATCTATTGTAATTAATCCTTTTGAACAAATATATAATAGTCCTGTCTTTTTAGGCTTAATATAATATGTCTTCGTAGTATATAGGTCATATTCCTCTTTATACTCATCAGTTAAATCCTTCTTTAAATCATTAATTTCAGACAAGTCAAAATATTTAGCATATTTCTTTAAAAAAACATTTAAAGATACTTTCTTTATATTTGTTGCTGTTCGAAAGTAAACCACTCCATTCTTTAACATCTTTCTTTGATATATCATGACTTCTTGTAACTCTACTGGTTTTTCCATACAGAAAAAGCCTTTAAACTCTCTTGTATAGTGATAAGCTGTCTTAATATCCATTATAAATCTTCCTTTCCTGCTATAAATAATCTATTTACTATTTCTTTAGATAAAACCCTAGGTAAATCTATCTCAATATCTTTGTTCTCAAAGACAATTCTTACTGATGAACGAGAATAATCACCTATAGCTATAACCTTATTTAAATCCAAAAAATTACATTTAAATTTAAACAAATTATTAGAAAAAAAACAATTTAAATTTGATATTTTAAGAAGAATTGTTTCTATCTCATAATCTACTAAGTCAGTGCTATTTATTGAGTCTAATAATTTATCTACATCATGGTTATTTGCCATTTCTTCAAAATGAAAAGATTTATCCAGTATGATATCATCAGAAACAAATTTATATGTTTCTTTATCAAAAGAATAACCTTTTCTACTTTCTATTGAACTTCCTGTAAGTATATATATAAATTTCATATCCTCTCTTATATATAAGTCTCTTTCCCAAACTGGTTCTGTATTCATTTTTTTTATTAGTTTTTTATTAAACATATTTAACCTTGATTTCTTCTCTTTTTATTACTTCAAGTAATAATTTTAACCTATTTGGTGTAATGTGCTCTACATATTTACCATTAAACCTTAATGAATATGCAGATTCTATCCCTTGACAAGATTCTAGATACTTTAATTCAAAATATTTAGACTTTTCTTGCTTATATTCTACTAACTTAATTAAATCATTTATTTCTTCTTTAGATATATTTAAAAAGCTTTTATATATATTATTTAATTTAGAAAAAACTAAATATTCTCCATTCTTCTTTATAATCCCAAAAACAGAGTTAGAAAAATTAGGAACACCATCAATTTCAGTTTCATATCCATTCATAATGATTTTTGTTTTAAATGGCAAGTCTTTTTGATATTCGCCGTTTCTATTTGTAAATCTTGCTGAATTATCAAAATCTTCTTTGGCAGGTCTTATTCTTAGTCTTTTTTTCATAAATATCCTTTATATGTCTATATTATAGCAAAGAGTAACTTTAATATAGTTTAATTTTGGTTCCTATAACAATGAATCTCTCAATTGAGAAATAAAAAATTAAACAAGGAATAAAATGAAGACACACTACCTAATATCAAAGAATAATAAGGACGATGATTCATCAATAATAAATTATTTTTCTTTAAAACATAACGATACAGAGCTATTTAATCCTAATCATCTATTCACTTCTACATTCATTGACAATATGTTTGTATTAGAAGAATTCATTAGTTTTACACAAATAATTGTTGGGTTGTATAAAAATACTGAAGATATGCATAAGGTTATTTATAAAAGAATATCTGATTTTGGCATAGTTTTAAATTTAAATGAGGAGATAGTTCATTTAGATTATGACTTCATGATTTTAAAGAAAGCATTTAAATTAAATAAAGACAGAAATATATCTTATGATGATTTGAAAGATTTTAATCTTGAATATCCTATTATTTTTAGAGAAATGGTTCAGAAAGTAGAAACATTAAGAGACACTTTTTTCATTAACATGTATGATGATTATCAAAGAAAGAGTAGACGCTCTCAGAAAAAGACTGATGCTCTAGATAATTTAAAAGTTATTGAATTAAATAGACCCAATGATATAACTCTATTTATAGAAAAATTAGCATCTTTGTTAAAAGATGTTCAAAACATAGTCATTAAGGATGATGAACTAATTTCTTATTTAGATCAACATATTTTTGAAAATGTTAAAAATGAAATGTCATTTCAGTCTATCTGGAGAACAATTCCTGAAAAAACATTTTATAGCAGTACAATGTAGCCTCTCCTTCTTGGAGAACTACTATAAGCTAATTCTCAGGAAAAAGAAGTTATAATAAACAATACGAAAGGATATTTATGATTTTAAAAAAAACTAAACTAACTACAAACATACTTATTTATAGTTATGAATAAGTTTCTTTTATTTCTCATTCCTTTTGTTTTATTCTCTTCTGAATTTAAATATTTAGACGAACCACCTAAATACACTACTATGTCTAAATATAATCAAATATATAGAGAAATGGCTTACCTACAAATTTATGCTATTTCTGCTATTGGAGTAATATCAATTCTTCCTAAAAGTGTAAGTAATTGGGAAAAAGATGACGATTACAATTCTAGAGACTTATTTAAAAAACATGCTGATAATGTTGCTGCTGGTCCTGTTTGGGATAATGACAATTTATCTATTAATTGGATTGGTCATGGTGTTTCTGGTGCTTATTATTATGTTTGGGGCAGACAATCTGGATTAAATATCCCTGAATCTTTTATATTAACTACAATTATGTCCACTTTTTATTGGGAATATGGTTGGGAAGCATTTGCTGAAAAGCCTTCTATACAAGATATATTTATAACACCTATAATCGGCTCTATATTGGGAGAAATAACTAATTCAGCATATAATACTATCTTAGAAAATAATGGTCTTATTTATGGCTCTAAGACTCTTGGAACTGTTTCTAGATATTTGATTAATCCTATCGGAGAATTAAATAAATCTTTTGACTCTCTTTTATATAAAAATGATATTGAACTAACTCTTGATTATGGTTATCAAGATATTCATTCCTTTGAGATACAAACTTATGTGAATTTTAAACTTCAATTTAAATATTAAGTTTTGTCATCTCTCTTGTTATCTCAAATGTTCCATTCCTTTTATATTGAGTCTTATTATGTCTTTCTATAATATTTTTAACTTTGGAATTCTCTTTTATTCTATTATAAATAATTTTTAAATCAAGAGGTAATCTATTTTCATATCCAAGTATTATTGTAGCTATCTCTTTATATGACAACCCTAACTGTGCTTCATCACTATCTTCTTCTGTTACTGATAGTCCATCACTTGCTTTTTGATCTATAATATCTTGTCTAACTCCTAACTCTTTTGCAAATTCAGGTAGTTCCCATCCTTTTTCTATATATTGAATTGGAGAAATATCTCCTATATCTCCATGGAGTGTCCAGAATCCAAGCCAATATTCGCTATAATTATCTGTAGACAATACAGCTCCATTATTTATGCCTGCTAAATAATATAATGACATCATTCTTAGTCTTGCCTTGATATTTCCCTGAGCAATTGCTTCATCTTTATCTTCTGTATTTAATGATGAAAGAACTTCATTTACTTTATTATTTGTTTTTGTTGTTTCCCATTCGGTCATCTCTTTAAATTCATCACAATAGGTTTCTCCCACCCATTTTGCTTGTTCTCTATGTTTATTAGAGCTACTTAATGGAATAGATAGTCCAAGAAGCTTTATATTATTCTTTTCGCAAATAGGATTTACAAGAGCAACTGTTACTGCTGAATCTAATCCACCTGAAATACCAATAATGAGACTTTCTAATTTTGCATCTAAAATATATTTCTCAACTTCATTCTGAATATTTTTTATTGATTCTTTAACCTTATCTTTATTTGGTGTAATCACTTCCCCTACCTTAGGAACCAATTCCATAAATAAATCATATGATTCTTCTTCATTTAATTTACGATAGAATCGTATCTTATCGCTTTCTACAGTTCTACAATATGTACATTGATAGTATTCTTTTGTTTCTGTTGTAAAAACTTCATGACCACAATTGTAGCATGCTAAATCTTTATCTATAATTCTTTCCATTTTAAAACCTTTTTTGTTCGATAGAACGAACTCACTTTTGTTTATTATATCTTATTATTAAGCTTATTTCAAGGTGGAATATCCTATAATATGTTTTAAAGGAGAAACTATGAAGAAATTTTTAAAATTTAAAGAGGATGATGGTTTAGTTAAAATATCTAAAAATAAATATTTTTCAAAAAATCAAATAAAAACAATTAACTCTCTTTTAGAAAATGAATTCTATGATTTAACTGCTTTATCTGAAAAATTAAATGTAGTTCAATCAAAAAACAATTCTATTAAAGTTAAATATTTAAGATACAAAGACCTAATGAATAAATTAAATAAAGAAGTTTATTTTTCTAAAGACAATATCGATAAACATTTTATAGGACTTGGAGCAACAGGAACAGGTAAAACTAAAGGAATACGAGACATATATAGACTTTGTATTGATGAGATGAAAGAGAAAACTCATTTTAAATCATCTTCAGAGGAAGGAAATAGAAAATTAATGGATAGTTTAATTGAAATGGCTGAAAATGAAATATTTTTAAGTGAATATGGTTCTGGACATTTAGCTGTTGGAAGAGCTATTCCTCCAAAAGAGATAGTTATTTTTGAAGATGGTAAATAAAATGAAAAAGTTCTTGAAATTTAAATATATTGATGGTGTTATGCAATTAGAAAAAACAAAACATTTTTCTAGAAAACAAGTAGAGAATATTAATCTAATTCTTTATTGTGCTCCATTCTCTCCTTTTGCACTTGAATATTTTTTACCTAAAATCAGTAAAAATAAATATAAATTTTTGTCATATAAAGAATTAAAAACATTGTTAAGTGCAAAACTATATGTTAAGAAAGAGCCTAAGTTATATTATTTTGGTTCTTCCTCTATAATAAATGAACCTACAATAACATTTAAAGTTAAAAAGGAGAGAAATACTGACAATTCTTTTTCTCTTGATTTTAAGCAAATTCAAAGTGATTAATAGATATAATATATTATAAATAAAGGAAGAACAATGAAAAAAGATTACTTACATTTAAAAAGAGTTCATGAACTAAGCAAAGGAGATATGAAATTAGATATCCCTCTTTATCAAAAAATTATGAAGCTTCAAGAAGAGTCAGGTGAGGTTGCTCAAGCATTCCTTGAATATGATGAGGGAAAGAATGTTTCTGCATCTGTATCTAGTGATGAAGCTGAATTACAGCTATTAGCCGAGCTTTATGATACTATGAATTGTGCTATGGATGCCATCAATCACATTACACATAAAAGAAAAGATTTACAAGACCAAATGGTAGCACTTTGTGATAAAAAACTTGATAAATGGGAAAATAAACAAAAAGTTTATTTAAAAGATTTATAATGACTTATGAAACTATAATTTTAAAATTTCAAGATGAATATAATTTATCAGACAAACAAATGACTTTAATTAATTCTGTTTGTTGTTTAAAATCAAAAATAGAAACAATGATATCTAAGGGCACAGAAGAGGCGAAAATAATTTCCCTCTCTGCTAAAAATTTAGAAAAAATATTGTCTTATAAAGATGATTTTCTTTTAGGATTTAAAGATATTGATGTTAAAGATTACAAATTCTCTATTGAAGAGTTCTTTGTTGATGCTGACTTTACAGAAACTGAATTTTTAACAGATCAAAATTATATTTCTGAAGTTATTAATGAAATTCAAGAATGGTTAATTTTAGATAAATATTCTGATGATTCTTATGGTTTAGATAATAATAAATTTATGGTTCATGTTTTTAAGAAAAATGGTTCTAAATTTTATGCCCCAGTTAAAGAAATGGATATGAAAGAATTTTTTGATATATATTATTTAAATAATCTTTTTGAACTAAAAGATTCAACTAATCTTAAAAAAGAATTCGCTATTGGAGAAATAAATCTTGCAAAAGAGCAAATTAAAAAAGCTAAATTTGATATTTTATTCTATGAAAACAGGATTTCTGAAATAGAATTAGAAATGAAATAAATCTCCTTTATAGGAGATATTCAGCTATATATAATACAACAAATGATATAATCTATTATAAAAATAACTTAATAGTTATTAGTAGCTTTGCTACAATAAAAAAGGAAAATTATGAAATATAAAGAATTATTTAATCAACTTAAAGAAGTTGGAGAGATGGATGTTTGGATTTTTGTCATCCAATTAAATGGGAATGGACAAGATATTCTTAATTTTAACAAGGGTTATGCCAGATATGTTCCTTTCCAAAAAGTAAAAGCGATTATTGATGATACGGCAAGAGGAATTCATGATGTTGAATTTAGAGCATATTCAAAAAATGGGTTAAATCTTTTAAAGAAAAATATTAAATTTAATAAAAATGGATTTTCTGATTTAAATATCTTCACTTCTCAACTTGATGCTGAATTAGCCTATGATAAAAGAAGAGGAGAAATTGCTAAGGATATTGAAAAATATAAAGAAAAACTTGCTGACTTTGAGCAATCTCTAATTTTAGAATGATAACTTTAACTTCTCGGGAAAGCTTACTTTTAAAAGCTATTAAATTAGATAAAGTCTATTCGTTTGAATATCCTCAATTTGAAACTTTTTATTCTAAATTTAAAAATGATGAGCTTTATAAATATAAATCTATAGTTATGGGCTTTTTTGCTTTATATGGAGATAAATACTCTGTAAAAGAAGCAAGAAACCTACTTTTTAACGATGTCTTGGAATTATCGTTAAAAACTTATTTTGAATTTAATGAAGAAATTTCTACGCCTGATAGTGGAAGCGTTCTTTTAGGATATATTGGCGAACTTCGCATTCTTCCTATTGGAGTTAATAAAGATGGGAAATATACTCAATTAATTGAATTCACAAATTAGTTTTTTTTATTAAATATCTCCTTATAACATGATATGTCATTATTTATAATGATAAATTTAAATTAAAGGAGATATTATGAAAAAATATCTTATAAAAAGACAAATAGAAAATGAAAGTAATTTTTCTATAATTAAAACTCCTTCTTTTGGAAACAGTGATAAAATCCAAAATACGACTAGTTCTTTTGCAACTATTACAGAAAGCAATGGATTTTATGCCGTTCAACGGAAATATATGAGAGCTAAAATTGTTGCTATTTTTGATAATGAAGAAGCAGCAATAAAAGCTATTTATGAATTAGTTGAAGCTTACAATGAAGAGAATAACTTTAAGATTCTCATAGAAGAAGGCATTCTTGAACTCAATCTATCTTTATCTGGCATATATTATTTATATTTAGGTATTCATCAAAAGAATATGACATTAGATGATATTAAAGAATTCAATAGAGAAGCACCTATGATTAAAAGATCAATAGAAACGAAAATACAAAATCTAAATGATTTCTTTATTAATGACATTCTGCATGAATATAAACATAGAAAAAGAAATTCTCAGGAGAAAATATTTGCATTAGAGATGATTTCTAAAATTACACTTAATTCTAATTATTTACCTTCCCTATATGAGAAATTAAGTTCATTAGGCACAGTAATTACTAAAAATCAAGAGATTGTAGATTACTTAAATACATATTTTGTAAAGGATCATATAAAATATAATTCAAAAGGTAAATATTCAATTAGATATAATACAAAAGAGACATCTATTTTTTACACAAAAATTTAAGTCGACCTTTCAGGTCGGTCTCTCTATTATAAAAATCAACTTACTTTAAGTTTAATCTGTTATAATAATATTAATTAAGTATAAATAACTACTTAATTTCATCTTATTTTTATAAAAAAACTACAACTAAATAAGATTCATATGAGGACAATACATGACACAACCTAAACAATTTGAGTTATCTAGTTCGGATTTAATCCGTATTAGATGCGAACAACGAGACCTAACTGCTTTTAATAATCTTAACAATGACGACCTTTCAATAAACATTATATCAAACTCTTATCAAGACAAATTCTTTTCTATACAAGAAGCAAAATTTAAAGACCTATATTTTAAAATAAAACCTGAAATTGAAATATTCTCTGATAAGATATTCCTTTCTTTTTATAATGAAGCTAAAGATATTTTACATAAAATACAATATAGTGAGAAAAACAATATTTCATTCCTATAACAAAACTTAGAACTTCGGTTCATAATTCAATTCGAAAGGAAAAAAAATGAGAAATATTATTATTGTTTCAGCTGTTATCGCAGTTGGATATTTACTTAGATCACCTCTGAGTGATCTCATCGCAGCAATAGGAGATTCAGTCTTTACTGGACTCTTCTGCTGCTAAGTCTCTTCCTCTTGGAAGAACTTACATAAATAATTTCTTTTCATACCCATATATATCTTTTCTAAATTGAGCTACTCCATTCTCATCTATCCATACTGTATGATACTCTATATGAACAGGTATCTTATTAGCCAATTTATGCCATCTATTCTTCTTTGTGTCATATTCATAGCCTAATGTATTTAATAGCTCAAATGGCTTTTCTAGCCTTATACATCCATGAGAAAACATTCTTGTACTTCTTTTAAATAAATATTTTGCATTTGTATCATGCATATAAACATTATATTTATTTGGAAATAAAAACTTAACTAATCCTAATGCATTTCTTTTACCAGGTGGTTGATATAATTTACCCTCACTATTATATCTCAATCCTTTTTTTCTTAATTCTTCTACTGATTTGTGAGCATACTCTTTTTTATAAATATTTCTTGGGATATTCCAATTTGGATTTTTCACTACAAATTCTATCTTATCACTAAATACAGGAGTTCTTGTTCTTTTCTTACCTACAATAACTTTCATATCTAAATCTAACATATTATCTACATAATAATACATCTTATACTCAGGTATATTAATATAAACATATGTTCCAGCCTTATTATTTACACTTCTTTCTATTTCAAGATTCTTCTTTACTTTTAAAATTATTTCTTTTATAGATTTATTTAATTCTCTTCTTGTCTCTTTCCATAATTTACCATTTTCTAATAAACCATGTGTTTTTTGAAATGTAAATAGAGCATTTGATAATTCATCATCAAAATAATTTGATTCTTCCAGTCCTTCATATTGAATTAAATTTAAGATTACTTTCGTTTTTCTTATATTCTCACTTGAAGTATACTTTTCTTCAAACTTTTTAAAATTTGTTGGTTCATATTCATTTGCTATAGAATATAGGAATCTTAAATAGTTTTCTAATTTTAAATATCTTTCATTTTGAGGAAGTAAAGCATTCATTATATAATACTCTTTTTCATATTGATTTAACTTAACAAAGTTTTCTTTATCTATTCTATTTTTAGAGTTTGGATTCCCATGAACATTATTATAATTAACTTTACTATTTAAAAAACAATTAGCAATATTTATATTCGTAGTCTCATTACACAAAGTATAATATTTCTGATAATCTAATAACTCTTGACTTGGACTTGCAAATAATATTGTTGAAGCTAATATAGGGATTATAGTTTTTATGTTCATAGGATTCTCCTTTTATGAATAATTATTCATATAATACCACTATTATCTCCAAAGATTTGAAATTTCTTCTTTTGTTAAGGAATCTTTCACTTTTTTTGTATCAATAATATTAACATGGAATGATCTACTATTAGTTTCTGATGATTCTCCATATTTTTTATTTAGTTTTTCTGATATCTCTTTTAGTTGTTTTATATTCTTTGTAGTCTCTAATATTTGAGATGAATCTCCACAACCAATATCACTTTCTGAAACAATTAATTCGCCTATTAACATTTTTTATCCTTTATATAGTTTTTAATTTCTGACAATAGCTCTTTTGGAGAGTGAACTCTATTAACTCTTTTATGAATGTAACCTTGATTCCAACCATATCCAAAATCAACAATAAGACTTTTATTATTATGATTATAATCTATATGATCTTTTGTATTATGAATAGCATCATCAATTAATAATGTATTCTCAGAATGAATATGTTTATGATGACAGTTATCATCTGAATCATGATTTAGACCTACATGAATTATATCAATATTATCCCATCGTTAAATAAAAACTATACAAAGTTAACCGAATTTATACTAAATTCTGATTCTTTGAATTACATTTCTAAAAGTTTTCTTAGAAAACTCTGCCTCCTTTAACGATGAGACATAAGAATAAAAAACTAAACTATCACAAAGACATGACTCCTACGAGCTTCCTTGGATTGGTTCCTCAAAAACCTCGTTCAGTTGAGCAGTTAGCTCCTTAAAAGTAAAATTACGATTAAGTTTATTCCATAGGCTCCAGTTAGAATTCGTCTTTCTTTTTACAAGTTGACTATTAAATTTACTTGAATCTTTCTCTGATTCTCCAAGTAGTGACTTAATCGCCTTCGACACAATTCTCCCTGATACCCTAATACAAACAACTGCTCTTTCACTAAATCCTAATCCTCGTCTTCCTATTGCTAATGCAGCAGAAAGGTCTTTTGATTTAGAATTATGATTAGTAGATAAATTGTCTCTATTAGAATATTTGAAAATTCCTATAATTGAAGTATAAGCTGGATTAACCATCTTTAATTTCAAACCTCTTCTATTTGTTTTGCCTCTAATTAAATCTTCAAAAATTTGATGAGGAAATTTTGATAGCATTCTATTTAATTCTTTACTCCTATATTTATATTTTTCTGAAAAATTTAAGTTCTCTATTGTAAAATGATAAAATCCTTCTGATTCAGCATCTTCGATGATTTCATCTAATATTAAACTTAATTCTCTTTGTGTATCTTTACTTCTTTTATCTAATAGATTTCCAGTAGAATAGTGCTTATATTTTAAGGGATTCCCATCTTTTTTTACATATGCTACCGCAATTTCTTTTGGTCCAATATCAATACCGATAGAGCCAAGTGAGACTTTATCGGATTTTAAAGGTTTTATATAAGAATATGTAATATGAAGCACTAATTTGCCTTTACTATTAAATGCAATTCTACATGCTTGTCTATTAAATTGTGATAAAGTAAATAAACTTTTATGAGAATTTGGTATCTTAATCCCTTGAATTTTATGGTTAAATAATTTTAATTCTCTTTCTCCATTTTTATTAAATTGGATTCTAATCGTTGAATTCCCCTTACTTGATTGACTTCCTTCAACAAATAATTCTAATCTCTTTTTGATATATTCATCTTTATTTTTTATAGAACTTCTACCAAAATGAACCTTCAAATAATTTCTACTTTGTTCTTCTGCCAATTTATTTTCTAAGATCTTTATTTGTTTTTTCTTTCCTTTAAAGAAATTCTTATGAACTGTATTTTCATTAGTTTCTGTCAATATTTCTCTAATAGTTAAGATTTTGTCTTCTAGGTTTTTTATTTTTTTTGTTTTCCATGTTTTTGTTGATTTTATAATTCCATTTGATGCAGATAATGCTGAATCAGCAATTGGATTTGTGAAGTTTGAATTAATGTTTTTTGATACTTCTCTATGAATTCTATTTATTCCAGAGTTTTTATATTCAATTCCTTTTTGTAATCTTGAAAATAGAGTGAATTTTAATTTACTATAATCTTTCATAATATCGATGATTTCTTCTTTTTGAGTTCTATTTAATAATTTTTCTAAACCTATTGTCATAGTTCTTTTTTCTAAAATAGATTCGATTTCATATTTATCCGTTCTTGCGGAATAATAGATTTCATTTAATGTTCTATAAGTAAGGATTTCTGATTCTGGTATATTTAATTTTTCACTTGCTTTTTCTAAAGATAAATACAACTCAGAACTCCTATGTTTTGATAGATTATATCTTGTTTTTAAAAAAAAGTCAAGCTACTTTGTTTTTCTTATTTTTGTGACTTCTGCTTCCGTATAATCTTGCAGAGAAAACAGTAATAATTTCTAAAACATCTTGAGAAAGCTCTTCTTCAAATGATAAAGATTTTTCATTTATTATAATTGTTTCAATATTAAATTCTTTTGCTAAATTAATAAGTAAATCACTACCAAATCGTAGTAATCTATCTTTATGAGTAAGAATTATTCTATCTATTTTTGAAGATATAATTAATTTTATTAACTTTTTCAATCCTTTTTTCTTAAAATTTAGTCCAGAACCTAAATCTTCAATTAATTCTATATTCTCATATTTTTTTTCTTTACAAAATTCTTTTAGTTTTTCACTTTGTCTTTTTAGATCTTCTTTCTGGTCATAAGAAGAAACTCTTGAATAGCATAATGTTTTCTTATTTTTATTGATATTTGGTTGAATTATTCTAATAATAGTCTCTAATTCATATCTTCTATGTCCTCCTAAAGTTCTAAATTTTGGGATTAATTTACCAGATTGATTCCATCTTCTTAAAGTTGTTGTAGTGACTCCTAAAATAATTGATGCTTCAGAAATTGAGATTACTTTTTTCATTTTTTAACCACAGTCTTTGGACTGTTCTCTCCGATTTATATTTTTAATAAAATATAAATTAT
>Ga0256824_10000216_pt1 | contig 20842 bp, 22 predicted proteins | sample CV67metaG_FD_191570 | JGI IMG/M metagenome (GOLD analysis project Ga0256824, IMG submission 191570) | Hydrothermal vent microbial communities from East Pacific Rise, Pacific Ocean - CV67 | ecosystem: Environmental > Aquatic > Marine > Hydrothermal vents | place: Pacific Ocean: East Pacific Rise...
GTTCCAGAAATCGACATCGATGATGACGAGATACCATTTTAGGAGATAACCATGGCAGAAAGAAGAAAGTTCAAAAAAAGATATTGTAAATATTGTGAAATGAAAGTTGATTATATTGACTATAAAGATTTAAATCTATTAAAGTTTTCATTAAGTGAAAGATTTAAAATTATGCCAAGAAGATTAACTGGTAACTGTAAAAGACACCAAGAGTTGGTAACAGTAGCTATTAAAAGAGCCAGACAAACTGCTCTTATTCCATACATTGTAGATAGAAAAAATGTAGTGGAAAACCCATTTGAGTTTGTTAAATAGATTTTAACAAACTTATAATTCCCATCACTTTGATGGGAGTTTTTTATCTATATTCTCTTATAAATCATCAGACTTATTGGCTTTAATACTATAACGTTGTAATATTTCACTCTCAACACTTAACGCCTTAGCTTTATTAATAACCACTTTAGCACCATCTTCATCCTCAAGCACCACATATTTTTCTTTACCCTCTATTACCAAACTATAAAACTCTTTAAAGTCTTTAAATTTTTTACCATTAACCTTCTCTACATGCCACAAACTAATGCCATAATCTCCACGACTATGTTCTGCTGCAAGTACTTTTAAAAGAACTACAAGCTCTTGCTTATCTTTGGTAGGAAATTTGGTTGCATTATATCGTAAGCTTAAAACAGGGCTCATTGAAGCATTTAAAAGATTTTGTGTTAATGGAGAAAATACATAACCACCCAACATAAAGTAACTTGGCATCTTGTCATACTCCAACTTCGAATAGGTCGAATACTCATCACTTGATGTTTTAGGAAGGGTAACATTTAGGGTCATTTTTTTACCCTCTCTCAATACATCTAAAGAGACTTTATCACCATATTGATGAATATCTATAGAGTGTTTAAAGTGGGTATACTGTTTTTTTCTAAACTCAATTGTTCCATCATTTTCGATTTTATATCCGTCAATGGCTGTAATAATATCTTCTTTTTTCAATACATCTTTAAGAATAGAGTTATAAACTATATCAACAACTAAAATTCCACCTTCATCTTCTCCTAATCTGTAATACTCTTTAAGCGTTGGATTTTCTATTTTATCTGTCATAATTCCTAATTTTGGGAATCCATCACGCTTACCATCAGATACATCTTTTAAAAAATGTTGAATAATATCTACAGGAACCATATAACCAATATTTTGAGAAAAAGTGATGCCTTGCATTACTACACCAACAATCTTACCATTAGAGATAGTAGGTCCACCCGAATTTCCAGGATTAATTGCAGCATCTATCTGAATGGCTAAAAAACGTTGAGAGCTATGTGCATAACGATTATGTTCTATGCGAGATACAATACCAGTACTTACACTTATCGTATGTCCACCCATTGGATAGCCATAAACAGTCACTTTATCTTGCATTTTAGGAAGTGTTCCAAAGGTTAAAGGAGTTGTTTCTTTAAAAAAATCTTTATCTGTTACTTCTAAAAGTGCCAAGTCAGTATCATGAGAGACTTCTAAAACTTTTGCTTGATAGCGTTTGGTGTCTCCATACTTTTTGACCTCTAAAAAAGTCTCATTTGCAACAACATGTGCATTGGTTAAAATTCGGTTACCAGAAATAATACTACCTGAACCACTTGAACGTTCAATTGAACTGTTCCAAGGCTCCATATAGTTTGTTGTTTTAGAAACTGTAAATATTTTTACAATAGAAGAGTCTATGCTCTGAGCATGAGAAAATGAAAAGAGAAGGACCAATAGAGTCCATACTTTAAATATTTTTTGCATTTAATACCTTTAATTAAATTTTATTAGGAAATAAGCTTAACAGTAAATGGTAAACCATTAAACAATGTAATATTAACCAAAGGATATAATAGCGAAAAAAAATTAGGAGTCGTATATTATGGCAACAATTTCAATGGGTGACCTTAAAAAAGGTGTACGGTTAGAGCTGGATGGAAACCCTTATAGAGTAGTAGATTTTCAACATGTTAAACCAGGAAAAGGTGCAGCTTTTGTACGTTGTAAAATTAAAAACCTCTCATCAGGTAAAGTAATTGAAAAAACTGTACATGCTGGAGACAAGTTTGAAACCCCAGATTTAGAACAAGCAACCATGCAATATCTTTATGATGATGGAGATTTTTTACAGTTTATGGACACAACAACTTATGACCAAATTGGATTAACTCATGATCAAGTAGGTAAAGATACATTTAACTATATGATTGATGGAATGGAAGCAGACATTCTTTTTCATAATGGAAAAGCCATTTCTGTTGAAATCCCACAAACAGCAACCTATACAGTGGTAGAAACACCTCCAAACTTCAAAGGAGACTCTCAAGGTGGTAAAAAACCAGCAACACTTGATAGTGGTGCAGTGGTACAAGTTCCTTTCTTTGTATTAGAAGGGCAAAAAATTGTAGTAGATACTGTTGAAGGTAAATACTTAGAAAAAGCAAAATAATTTTTATTGTTTTAGTATGTGCTTAAGACATACTAAAACATATTTTCAAATCAAAAAAACACATTTTAAAACTAAAACAAATATCTTTTAACTATTATAATTTGTTATATACTAATATTATTTTTTTCTTTCAAAAACATCATTTTTTATCCATTTTTTATCTTTTATTATGTTCTAGGGTGATATAATCACACAATTTTTACACAAAAGCAATTTTTACATAAATTTATTAGTGTAATTAATCTTAATCAAAGTAAATAGTATGTCATTTTTTGAAAACCTTCAGACCCTTATTAATATTAACTCCTACACCAAAAACAAAGAGGGTGTAGATAAAATTTCTGAAATTATGACCTCATGGTTTAATGATTTAGAATTTAAAAACATCTGTTATCAACGAGAGAGCATTGGTAATCATAACCTCTATACTAGTACTAAAACAACTGGAACAAAAATTTTACTTCTAGGTCACAACGATACAGTTTTTCCTAAAGGTAAATTTGAAAACTATTCAGACGATGAAGAGTGGGTTTATGGTCCAGGTGTTTGTGATATGAAGGGGGGAAATATGGTTGCCCTTCAAGCATTAAGAAATATTTACAAAACAAATGGAAAAATAGAAAATATTGACTTTTTACTGGTTTCAGATGAAGAGACTGGTTCAGATGACAGTAAACTTCTTAGCTCTAAATTGGCTAAAGATTATGACTACTGTTTTGTCTTTGAAGCAGCAGGAGAAGCCCTAGAAGTTGTTACAGGTAGAAAAGGTGTTGGAACATTTAACATTACCATTCAAGGAAAAGCCTCTCACGCAGGTGTACGGTATACAGCAGGAATTAATGCCAATTTAGAAGCAGCTTACAAACTGATAGAACTTACGAAGTTGACCAATCTTGAAATTGGGACAACTGTTAATGTAGGAAAAATATCAGGAGGAATTGGAGCAAACACCATTTCTCCAACAGCTGAACTTCTCTTGGAACTGCGTTATACACAAAATTCTGAACGTGATAGACTGCTAAATGCTTTAGAGGAAATTACAAATACTTCCTATATAGAAGGAACAAAGTCAACACTTTCGGGATTAATTCAAAGAGATGTAATGGAGGCAAATGAGAGACAACATTTACTTATAGAAAAAATAGAAAAAATATCAGATACAAAACTTCTAACAGAACAACGTGGTGGTGTGAGTGATGCAAATATTGTAGCTTCACAAGGTGTTACAACCTTAGATGGATTTGGTCCTTTTGGAGATGGAGATCATACCGTTCATGAACGTGCTTTAAAAAGTTCATTTGAACAAAGAATCAATCTCATGACTCAAATGCTAATGCATCATCAAGAGTTTAAGCAATTTTAATTGAAGGAAAAAACAAAATGTCAAAAAAACGAACAATTGGTATGTGGCTTTACAAAAATGGTGGTGGGGATGCTATTGCTCAAACAATCATTAACAAATTAAAAGAACGAGATATTCAAACTTTAGATGATATTAATTTACGTCATGCAATAGCTAAAAATAGAAATATTGTTCATAACGATATTAAATTGAATAAACTAGACCTTTTCTTCTCATATAATGCAGGAGAACAGACTGTTTACCAAACTTATCTTTATCAAGCACTTAATCGCATGATTCCAATGATTAACTCGTATGATGCTTTTCAATTAACAGAAGATAAATTTCAAACTTCATTTATTTTGAGAAATGCTGGAGTTAATACAGCCGACTATAGACTTTTTCATCGAGATGATGCTCAAGACCACCTTTACAAAACACTTAAAAAATGGAGTGGAATGGTCTATAAACCAACCAATGGATGGGGTGGTGCAGGTCTAAGTAAAATAGAGAATGAAGAGAACCTTCAATCTTTAATGCCAACCTTAAACCACAGTAATACACGAGAAGTTTTCGTAGAAAAGTTTATAAAATATGACAACACTGACTTTAGAGTAGATATTGTTGATGGTCAATTTGTAGGATGTTATGGAAGAAAAGCAGGAGGAAATGATTGGAGAACAAATGTCACATCAGGAGGTTCTGTCTTTATGAGAGAGTGTAATGATGATGTATTAAAAGTTGCAATCAATGCAGCCAAAGCTTGTGGTACAGATATTGCAGGTGTTGACATTATATTTGACCAAGAGAAAGAAGAATATGTAGTATTAGAAGTAAATGGAATCCCAGCATTTGCAACACCCGAACAAGAAAAAATGGGACTAAATTTTAACAACAAAAAAATTAACTTAATTGTTGATTTAATTGATAAAAAAACAAAATAATTAAAATATTAATAAAATAAAGGAACAAACAATGGCTTTAAAAAACAAAGAATTACCAAAATTAGGATTTTTATACTTAGACTATGTATTAAGATTTTTCGACCACTCAAACTTTAAGGGTTGGCCAAACAAAATAGAGACTGTAACCTACCACTGGAAAAATGACAAAGAACGTTTTATTAAAGAGGTTAAAAAGAAAAAAATTGATGTATTAATTGGAAATATTCCTGCAACTGCTTATGAAACTTTTAGAGAAATTGCAAGAGCATTACCTCATGTAAGATTTATTCCATCTCTTGACACACAATTTTCAAATAAATCAAAAGAGAATGTAACACGTTTTTCGTGGAAATATGATTTACCAATTCCAAAAACATACATCTACTATAATAGACCAAATGCTGAAAAATTTTTAAAGAAAACAGAATATCCTAAAATTGTAAAAATGTCTTATGGCCCATCTAACTATGGTGGATACTTTGTACATAAAGTAGACTCATTCAAAGAGGCTAAAGAGTTGTATGCTGAGAAAAAATACCACCCAATGTATTTTCAAGATTTTGTTCCAATGGAAGCTGATATTCGTGTAATGCTTATTGGTCACAAACCAGTTTGTGCATTTTGGCGAAGAGCTCCTGAAGGAGAGTGGTTAACCAACACAAGTCAAGGTGGAGAGATGGACTACATGAATGTTCCTAAAAATGTTCTTGACCTTGCTGTAAAAGTTTCAAAATCTGCCAATGCAGAGTACTGGGCATGTGACGTAGCCTATGGAAAAGATGGAAAAGTTCGTATCTTAGAGTGTGCAACAGCGTTCGCAGCATTCCCATATATCAGAGACTGGATTGGTCAATACATCATGTGGAGTTTAAGTGAAGGTAGCTTTAAAAAGCCACACACACCAATGTTTAACTGGGAAGAGCTTAGTAAAATTAACCCTGATTTACTTAGAACCATGAGACACATTACTTTTGGAGAGTATAAACCTTCATATGATGGTGCATATTTTGGAACAAAGAAAAGAATGCATGGAGAAGCAGAAGTATTTATGCATGAGCTTGACAGTGAATATAAAATGTTTGATGTTCAAGCACGTACATTTGAAGAGTGGCCAAGTGAAAAGTGGAATTACCAAGATAGATTTGCACTTAAAAGTATAAAATCAATGAAAGTTCCTGCACTTAAAACAGAGGAAGCTCCTGAAATTTCTGGAGATGAAGCAACACCTACATTGGAAATTTCCAATGAAGATTTGGAAGCTCTATTTTTATCTATTAAAGGCTTAGGTAAAAAGAAGTTAAAGAAAATTTTAGAGATGTTTACTCATGATGAGCTAATTGCTATTTTAGAAGTAGAACCTAGAGCTTTAGAAAACGTTAAAACCATTGACAGTAAGCTTGTTGAAGCTATTCTTGAAACATGGAGTGAATATAAATTATCTTATGAAGCAGCACTTTTAGCTGAAGTAAAATAATATTAAAAACTCATCGAATACCTCTCTTTAAATGAGAGGGGTTATTCGATTAAGCTAAATAATACCCTACTCCCTGTTTATTTTTAAATACTTCCATTGGAATTTTCTTTTTTAATTTTTTAATAAATGATTTTATTGCATTTTGCGTAGGTTGATTATCATAATCCCACAAATACTCATACATCATCAAGTAAGAAACTATACTATTTTCCGTTAAAAGTTTAATGAACATGGTCTCTCTATTTGTTAAGGGTACTCTCTCTTTGTCTATAATTAAAACTTCTTGTTCATAGTTAAATTCAATATTCTCTTTAAGTATCATTTGATTTGTCAGCTCAAAATAGTCAAGTATTTTATCCAACATTAAAAAAACTTTTTTAGTTGTAAAAGGCTTTGTTATATAGGTTATAATGTTTAAATCTATAGAATCTAATAGATAATCTGTATCCGTATATGCAGACATAATAATAATAGGAAGCTTTTTATCATACTCTCGAATATATTTACACAGAGTAATACCATCGGTATTTGGCATATTAATATCTGTAATCATTAAATCAATTTTATTTTGATTTTGAGTATATATATCTAATGCTTCATCTCCATCAGATGCAATCAAAACTTCATCAAAAAAATTTCCTAAAATTTGTTTAACATTTTCTTGTAATTTTAAGTCATCTTCTACATAAAGCACTATTCTTTTTTTTAGCTGTTTATATTTTGTATTTATCATTTATTTAATTAACCTTATTGTAAATATACTACCACTACCTTGACTTTTCACTTCCAGTTTTCCATGAAAATGATTTTCAATAATTACTTTGGATACATACAATCCAAGACCAAGATTTGTAGATTCCTTATTCACTTTTGTAGAAAAATGAGCATCAAAAACTTTATTAATATGTTCATCTTTAATTCCACCTGCTTCATCAGTAATGATGATAATATACTCTTTTGATTTAAGTAGGGTTTCTATTTTTATAAAATTACCATCTTTTGAAAACTCAATAGCATTTTGTACAATATTAATGATAACTTGCATCAACTCATTTTGGTAAAGAGAAATTTTAATATCTTTGTCAAACTCTTTAATTAAAGAGATATTTTTTCGAATTATACTGTTCTCTAAAAAACTTAATGATTTTTCAATAAGAGGTACAAGATAAACCATCTCTTTATCTTTTTTTGGTTTATAAAATTCTCTAAAATCATCAATAGTCTCAGATAAAAACTCTGTATAGTCTTCAATCTCTTCAAACCTTTTATCTAAATCTTCTTTTTCTATTTTATCATTCATCATCAATTGAAACCTCATATTAGAAGTAATAGAAGCTATTTTACTAATAGGCTGTCTCCACTGATGAGAAATCATACTAATTAATTCCCCTGCTTGAGCAAGACGAGATTGAGAAAACATCGCTTCATTACTCTCTTTAATCGCTTTTTCATAATCTTTAATTAAAATATTTAAAACTTTAGAAAACATTAAAGAGAAGATAATAGATAAAATACTAATAACCAATAATAATGTAATATTTTCATCCAATTCATCTTCTAGTTTTTCTTGCCAAAGTTTCTTTTTTCTCTCAATAGAATAAGCTATATCTTTTTCATTTTTACTAATAACAATATATAAATCTGTAGTTTTAATGGGAGAAACAAATCCAATTTTGTTAATAAAATCATCATCAATACAATTTGTACCTTCATAGTAAATAATTTTTTGATCTTCAGCTGCTTGAATTAAACGAGGAAGAATGGTCTTTTTTTTATTGGCATGAACCAAACTAATTAAAGTATCTGCACAAGGATGCTTAATGACTATACCATCTTTTCTAAAAATAAAAATAAAACCACTATCATATTTCTTTATAGAATCAATAAATTTTAAAACACTTTCTATAGGTAGTGTTTTAATAGAAGTTGGTTCTTGTGTATACATTACATCTAAAAAAGACTCTATATATTTGGCTTTCTCTCTTAAAAAATTTTTATGTTTATTTTTCAGTTCATGCTCATATCTCTCTAACTCTTTTTTAACATAGAGTTGATGCTTATACTCTAAAGCAAAAGAGATGGAAGTTCCATAAATAAAAATAATTAATAGAGGAAAGATGATGGTAATAATAAGTAAGTGCTTTGTGAAAAAAAGCTTTAGTCTGTTTAAAGTCATTTATTTAAATCAACACACTCATTTTTAATTTTTTCATCTTCAATCTTATTACATAAAGTACTATCAGATAAAGCTATAGATAAACATTTATTTTTCAAATTATCATCTTTAATCATGTCACAATATCCACTATTTCTTTTTACAATACCAAAACACTCAATTTTTTTATCTTTATTCTCTATTAATCCACAATATTTTAAATTTTTCTCTGAAAGAGCAAAAGAAAAAATTTGACTGTCATTCTTTTCAGTATTGTTTAAATCTAATACTCTTATAGTAGTATTTAACTCTGATGATTCTAAGTTCACCTGTAGTATAAATAAAATAAATATAAAACTTTTCATGCTTCTCTCCCCCAATTTTCATCTATTTGTTTAAAGTAAATCGAAATATAAGAAGACGAAACACTTGATAGACATATAAGTTTAGTATAATATAATTATCTTAAAAACTAAAGGATAAATCATGAAAAAAACAATTTTAACCATTACTCAAATTTTAATAGCAGGAACTTCTTTATCTCTTGCAGCAGGAGGAGATGTAATTATAGAGAACACAGTTAATACAAATGAAATTGTCAATACTCAAGTAGAGAACAGTACAGTAGGTATAAATGTAAAGACAGAAAGAGGAAGTAGTGTTGAGATTCAAAACAATGTAAATGTTAGTTCTATAGAAAACAGTTCTATAGAAAATAGTTCTATAGGAATAGAAGCACATGCAACAACAGGGGAACATATTCAAATGAAAAACAATCAGAATGTTACAGATATTAGTGATAGTAGTATTAACAATACAAACATTGGAATTAGCAGTAAAAAATAGCAAGACACTTTATAGGCACCCTATCATGCTATAATCCACTTATCTTAAAAGACACAAGGAATTAAAAATGAAAAAATTAACTTTAGTATTAACAGGACTCCTACTAGTAGGAACAACTTCTCTATTCGCAGCGTCAGCTTCTGCTTCAACAGCAGCGACTGCACCAGCAGCAGAAGGTGGTTCAGTAAGTGTTGATAATATGGCAAATGCTGTTGCAGTAGAGAATGTTGATGCAGTAGGTTCTACTATTGGTGCAAGAATCACTGCTGATGGTGGTGATGTAGCTGTTAGTTCAGTTGCAAATAGTGTTGCAATTTCAGATTCTAGTGTTGAAAACTCAACTGTTGGTATGAGTGTTAGAGCTACAGGTGGTGGTACAGTAAATGTATCAAACGTTGCAAATAGTGTTGCTGTTCAAAACAGTAATATTAAAGATTCAACTGTTGGTTTGGCTATCGACTAAATCGTTTATAATCTCAATGGGTTAACTGCCTATTGAGAGTCTTCTTTTCTCTTCTATAAAACCCTTATTAAAACCTCATTTAACTCTATTTTTTCAAACCATATTTTCAAAAAAATATTTACTAAATATCAACTTATTATTTTTTAAATGATAAACAATCAAGACACTTCATAGACACCCTATCATGCTATAATCCACTTATCTTAAAAGACACAAGGAATTAAAAATGAAAAAATTAACTTTAGTATTAACTGGTCTTCTCCTAATCGGAACAACTTCAGTATTTGCAGCTTCGGCTTCAGCTTCAACAGGAAGTACAGCATCAGCTACACCAGCAGCAGAAGGTGGAACAGTAAGTGTTGATAATATGGCAAATGCTGTTGCAGTAGAGGGTGTTGATGCGGTAGGTTCTACTATCGGTGCAAGAATTACTGCTGATGGTGGAGATGTAGATGTAAGCAATGTTGCAAATGGTGTTGCTGTTCAAAATGCAACTGTAGAAAACTCAACTGTAGGTATGAGTGTACGAGCTACTAATGGTGGTACTGCTAGTGTAAGCAATGTTGCAAACGGTGTTGCTGTTCAAAACAGTAATATTAAAGATTCAACTGTTGGTTTGGCTATCGATTAAGACTACCTCTTAACCAGCTACTTACAACCTTAATAGTTTAATCTATTAAGGTTCTCTTCTTCTATATTTTATTACTACTTAAATATATCAAAAAGACCTACAGAAGACTTATTTAAACTTTGTAATAAATTTAGTTTTAACTCAAAGGACAATTATGAGACTTCTACTCATTCCTATTTTATTAACCTCCTCCGCTTTCTCAGACACATACATTCAAAACAGTACTATTTCAAACAGTATTATAGGAGATAACTTTTCTACTACTACACAACAAATATCAACTGTTTCTATAACAAAACATATTAAACTCAATAAAAAGTTTAGTAGAATAAACATTAGATTTCCAGTAAAGGTAGTTGTTAAACAATCTTCTAATTCTGATGTAATCTTAAAAATAGATAAAAAATTTATAGATAATGTCTCGTTTAAAGTCTATAATGATACACTACATGTTGATACCCATGGAAGTATAAATACAAATATAGCAACAGAGATTGTTATTCATACCAAGCTTCTTGATATGCTAACTGTAGGAGGTACAACTCGTGCTTCTATAGAAGGATTCTATTCAACTAATTTTAACCTTCGAACATCAGGGACATCAAGAGTGACCTTTTTATCAGGAGGAATAGAGAATTTTTTTCTAAACTCAAGAGGAACAAGTCAAATTAGTTTAGAAAATATTGAAACTAAGAATGCTACAATTGTATCCAAAGGAACAAGCAAAACAACAATCAATGTCAGCAATAACTTAAATGTAAAACTACGTGGAATATCAAAGGTTAAATATTTTGGAAATCCAAAGATTCAAAAAAACATCAAAAACCTTGGAAAATTAATAAAACTTAACTAGGAGATAATTATTATGCGTCATAAAATTCTATATACCATTGGTATACTACTCTTTATGGGATATACTTTAAATGCAAATACACAATTTACAGAACGAGATGTTCTTGTTGCGATTGATAAAGGTGTTGAAGCAACTAAAAAATTTTTAAAAACAGCACCCACTTATCAACTATACGAAAAAAACAAAACCATCTTACACTATGCTGTAGAACTAAATAAGTATGATGTTGTTGAGTTTTTAACACAACATAAAGTCAATTTAAATCGCAAAGGAGGGATGTTCTCTCAAACAGCTCTTCAAGATGCCATTTATTATAGAAATTTTAGGATTGCAAAACTTCTGATTAGTCGAGGCTCTCCTCTGAACAGTAAAAACGTTAATGGGGAGACAGCTCTACATATAGCAGCTAAAAATGGCTATACAGATATGGTTAAAGCTTTACTAGATCGTGGAGCATCTGTCAGTATTGCTGATGATGATGGAAATCATGCTTACGATCTTGTTCCTAAATTAATGTTTGAAGACAGTAAAGGATTAGTAAAGCTTCTAAAACCACAAAATAATATTTCTGTATCAGAAAATTCTTTTTCGGGACAAAGTATTACGATTGAGATTCCAACAATCAATAAAACTAGAACCATTACAATTGATGGTCAAAATAAAACAATTAACGATAGAACAATTGATGATAAAAGTAACCTACAAAATAGTAATGTAGGAATACTCATAAATTAAGAAACAAGTAAAAAAAGGATATTTTATGAAAAAAACTCTACAAACCTTATCTATAAGCACTATAATAATAATTAGCACCTCATCTCTCCATGCAGAAGTTGATGAAAATTTTGTCAAAATGAACAGTATGGTTAATAAATCTTTTATTAAAAGTGTTGCAAAAAATCGTGCTTCAATGGGTAGCCAAAATGCTGCTTATGTTGAAATCGATGGGAAGCAAGAGTTTAAAGATGCCTTACAATCAGGAGAGCTTAACACAAATCTCCAAGAGGGTAATGGTATAACAAAACAGTATATCTATAAAGATATTAAAAATGTAAATCTTAATGATAGAGATTTAAGAGGTATAGAGGGAGATACACTTAATTTAGGTTCGGAAATTCAAGGAGATGGGCAAAAGGTTGTTCAAGTTCTTAATATTAAAGACAGTAAAATCGAGACAGATAGACATATTAATGCAGGAATCATAAGTGATTCATCAAATATTGATGGAATTACAAATGTAACCAATATTGAAGGAAGTACTCTTTCTGGTGGAAATTAAAAAAGAGGGAATTCTTTCCTCTTTTTTAATACTCTTTTACCCTTTAAGAAGACTCAAATAAAGTTTTCTTGAGATAATATCATTATTACCCATACCATGAGAAGATTTATATTTTTTTATTGCTTGTTTCAGTTCATCATTCATCATACTTGTACTTTGTGTTCCCATTCCTCTTAATGCAAGAAGATAACTAACTTTTGTTATTTTTTCATTTAGTGAGTCTTGAAGAAATTTATTAGATAAATGAGCTAATACATCAGGATTAGCTTCACCACCTGTTAAAATCCAATATGGATACTTAACCAATCGACCAAGAACCTCAACCACACTTAACTCTACAAGAACATTAATTGAAGAGTGAAGTCCATGTGATTTAGAAACCGAACTATTCATTCCAATTCCTGTTCCTAAAATACTAAACCCAAACTCATTTGCACTATTTTTTTGATTAATAGTAATGGTATTATCTGTTGAAGTTCGTGATATGAAATTTCCACTGGTTGGATCAGAAGGATTTAATGTCAATGTAAGTTTTGTAGTTTTATTTCCATTACTTAAGCCTCCATTAAACTCTCCTGAGTGACCATTGTGTGTTCCCTGTGCAGCACCATCTGTTGACATAGCATCTTGTGATACTACATCAAATTCAGTAATTGCACCATTAATAAGATAAACATGCTTAGGAAGACTTTTAGGATTATAGTTTTGCATAACAACAACACTGTCACCTATTCTATTGAAACTTTTATTAACAACTGTATCGAGCTTAACTGGTAATTTACCACCCATTGTAGCTGCATCATTAATATTATTTACTTTAATATGTATTGTATTCCCATTAAATATAGCTATCATATTATTAGCACTTCTCAAAGCAGTACTATAATCTGTTTTTGTTTTTACAATACCCTGTTTTCTATCTAATTTTACATCTGCTTTCATACATCCAGAAACCATTAATAAACTTAATGTAACCATTGATAAAATAATTGTTTTCTTCATTTTACTCTCTCCTCTATTTGACATAAAATTCAATTTTACCAATATTCATATTGGCATCACTTTTTGGCGTATCAGTATATTCTATTTTTAAAGATCTTGTTTTAATTTTCTCTTCTCCAATTTTAGTTGAATCTGATTCCACTTTCAAAACCTTTACTTTTTCTACTGGAAGTGGCTTCTCTGTAACATTAAGATCAGCCATGCTCAATTGAGACAAAACCAATAAACTGGTTATAACTGTTAACATATTTAATTTTTTTTTCATTAGACTACCTACTTTACAATAAATTCAATTTTACCAATATTTATATTACTATGACTTGCAGTGCTACTCCCACCTAAATCCATACTCAAACTTTTAGTGGCCGTCTTCGATGGTTTTACACCTGAAAATTTAAGAAGATGTCCTTTTGTAATACTCTTAATATCACTTACTGGTTCTTTGGTTAGAATAGCATAAATGGTTGTTTTATCTTCACTACATCCACCACAATCTTTAGTAGCACGAATGTTCATATTTCCAAAATCTCTAGGGAAAGTATACTCTCCACTGAGTTCTGTTAATGGCGAACGAGCATTTGGATAAAGTAACTGAGTGTCTCCCTTATTATCAAGATATATAATATATAAATACCCTGCTTTACCCATCGTATTTACCGTAAATGCAATTGCTTCTTTCTCTTTATACTCTTTGTTGGCACTCTTTAATGCAAGGTTCGCAACACCTGAACTTTTAAGTGTTGCAAGAGTCGTCCCTGTAGCACTTGCGGCAGGTTTTTGGCTACTCTGTGCTACCTCTGATTTTTGAGGTGAGACAGAGGGTGTATCCTTCACACACCCCAAAGTCATTGTTACTGTTGCAAGTAAAATTGATAGTTTGTAAAGCTGTTGTTTCTTCATAATTATTCTCCTTTTGTTAATAAACTTCTTCATTATATCATAAAAAAATGTCTTAGAAATGTCATTTTACGATAAACTCATATTTGCCTAATTGAGGGCTAAAACCACTATTTGATTTTGCTGTAACTTTAATTTTTACTGCCCGACTCATCACCTTTGACTCACTAGAACCATTCCCAAAACTGGTAAGCCCTTTACTCTGAATATTTTGAATATTAGCAATAGGTTCTGCTGACAATAGTGTATAAATGGTTGTTTTTTCCTCTTGACATCCTGTACAACTTTTATAAGCTTCCAACTCAAACTGACCATTGGCTAAATCTTGTGGAAATTTATATTTTCCTTGTAGTTGTGAAGCACTTACAAATGGATTCGGATAGAGTATGGTTACATCATTTTTATCCACATAAAAAACAGTCAAATAACCTCTATCTTGCTTCGTATCAATTTCAAACTCAATAGAGTTACCTGTTTGATATGTGGTTTTATTATAATTAAGAGACATTGGTTGAAATTTATTTGAACCAATCATACGTTCAAATGTCTGTTGTAAGGTACTCTCAGAAACAGGAGAAGCCACTGAAGAAGCAGTAGGAATTGCTTTTGTATTAATAAAACCATCTAAGGAGCGATTACCAATAGATGCACTTGAGTAGTTAATGCTTGGATGATGAGGGATACCATCTGTCTGTTTTGCATAACTTAATACTCTCTCTACAACTATCTCTTTTACCTCATTGAGAGACTTACTTTGTAAACTTTTATCTAAAAAAACTTCTGTTACTGCATTGGTAAAAAGACTTCCTGTAGGTGTGGCCAATGACTCTTCTGTATCTTGAGAGGAAGAAAAAACCACAAAATCTCCACTGTTCATACTATCTCCACCAATAGAGAGACCTTTTGAACTACTTAATTGAAATGATTCTGTTACATCTTCTGGACGCATACTTTTAGATTGTGTTCTTCCACCTAAAGAGCGAAATACTGTACCACTATGACATGAATCAAAAAAGACCAGTTTTTTGGCTTTTATATCATTAAACTTTTCATAAAGAATATCATCGATAAGATGTTTATTCACTTTTCCATCACTCAAAACCAATGTCTCATCTTGTCCATCAGACTCATCATGATTTTCATCTACTTTGTGTGAACCATGACCTGTATAATAAAAAGCAAAAACATCTTGAGAATTAAGTCGCTGAGCATAACTGTTAAGATTATCCAAAAGATTCATAGACTCTTTATTTTCCAAAATCTTTACTGAAAATCCTAAGTTAAGAAAAAGTTGTTTCATCTTTTCAACATCTTTGTCTATTCCATCTAAATCTTGATTATCTTTAGCATAATCACTAACCCCTACAATCAAAGCTTCTCTTCTATCTGTCACCCCTTTAGTTATAGAAGGTACAGATATTCCTCTTGATTGAGTATTATAAAATGATTCATTTGCAAAAAGTGGCAAAGAAACAATCATTATCGACAATAGTTTAATATTTAAATTTTTCATTTAATTCCTTTTCTCTTCATTATAAGCTCTTTTTTCTAAAACTTTTTTGAATTTTTTTTATAAAAAAAATGTTTTTTAATGTTTTAATAAATTTTAAATAATAATTTTTTATTTAAGGTTTAACTAATTACTATTGTCTTATAATTTTTAATTACACTTTAAAGGAATTTTTATGAAAATCTTAAAAAAAACATTAGCCTCTATATTAATACTATCCACTCTATCTACTGCCAGTACATTTGAACAAAATGGTGTAAAAGAAGGAAACAATAGAATTTCGGCTTCTGCTCGTTTAACCTTTCCTGATGGAGGAGATCCAAGTGTTCAACTGCTTGGTCAGTATGGTAGATTTTTAACAGATGATGTTGAACTAATGTTAGATGTTTTTACAAATACAGCCAAACCTACTCCTAAAGACTCCATTGAAACAACATATTTAGTTGGTCTTGGAGCAAACTACTATTTCTTAAAAACACCTACATTTACCCCTTATGTGGGAGGTACATATTATTATAGTGATTCTACAGCAGATGGAGATTTAGCAGCCAATGGATTAAGAGTTAATCTTGGAGCTCATAAATTTTTAACTGAAAATTTTGCAATCACTCCAGAAGCTGGTTCTAGATTTTTTGATTTTACAGAGTATTATGAATCATATCTCAATGTATATTTAACATACTTTTTTGATTAACTTGAATAAAATATTTTGGTGAGAATAATCTTTCTCACCACCTAAACTAGACACTTCAAAGACCTCTTCTTATGTTATAATCTATCATTTTAAAATTAAGGAACATTTTATGAAAAAATTTCTTACACCTATAACCTTATTTCTATTTATTATAGGAATATCTGCCTGTCAAAATACATCTCCCAGTACAAAAGGTATCTCAACAAGTAGTGCTAAAGCTATTGACAAAAAAGAACCTTTAACTGTAATTGGAGGAGAGTTGGCTTATGAATTAATCAATACACTTCAAAGCAACAATAAGCTTTATGGAGTCAAATTCAATCCCAAAAACAGTACCCTTATCACTTATGGTGATAGTAGTCACATCGACATCTATACCATGAATTTAAAGCTTATTAAGACTATAGACAGTAAAAATGACGAAATCAACAGTATTGACATCAGCCCAAATGGAGAATATTTGGTTTGTGCTGGAGATGATGGCTATGTTGAAATTTGGAACCTTAATAACTACAAATTAATACATCAAATGCAAAGTACATCAAAAGATATCTTTGCTGTTGCTTTTAGTTCTGATGGAAAAAAAGTAGCCAGTGGTGGAGCAGAAGAGGTTATTGATGTTTGGAATGCAATATCAGGAGAACAAATTGCACGACTAGAAGGACATCAAGAGCAGATTAGCAATATCTCCTTTATAGATTTTGATAGAAAACTGGTCTCTACAGCCAAAGACAAACAGACGAAAATTTGGGATGTTACTAAAAAAAGAAACATCTATACCTATCTAACTCCCTCAAATGAGTATGGTTCAATCAAAAAGGTAAAGTCATTTGATGACTACAGTATCTCTGCTCTAACAGAAGTAGATTCAGCCGAAGGTAACAGCAGACAACGAAATGGACCTCCTGTTTGGAAATATACCATCAAGTTTAAAGACAATCAAGGAAACACACTCCAAGAGTTCAACCAACATAGAGGAGCAGTGACCGATATTTCTGTGGCTAAAAATAGAAGCTATATGGCATCTAGTTCAGAAGATAAAACTGTTCGTTTATGGGATTTAGAAAAGAAAAAACATATAACAAACATTGTACTAAAAGATAAAGCATATGGCGTTACCATCAATAAATCTGGTCACCTTTTGGTTGCACTAGAGGGTCACAATAAAATCAAGCTTTTTCAAATAAAAAGTGGTTTTTCTCCAACCACTAGTAGTTCATCAAGTTCTCCTATTGCACCATCTGTAACCAACAGCACCTCATCTTCTTGGTATAAAAAACAGTATGCCATTGTAGTAGGAATCAACAACTATAAGAAAAAATCCATTCCAACACTCTCTAATGCTCTTAACGATGCACGTAGTGTTGCAAAAGTTCTAAGAAAAAAAGGTTTTTCAGTTATTGAACTCTATAATGAAAATGCCACAAAAGATAGAATTCTTGATGCCTTAAAAAAGATTAAACAACTCTCAACAGCTCAAGACTCAAGCCTGTTCTATTTTGCAGGACATGGAGATGGAGTTTCAGGAGAGAATAATGTAAGAGAAGGGTATATTTTACCATTTGATTTTGCTTCAGAACTCAATACTCCAACTCTTGATGTAATGTATTACGACAAATCAGCACTTAGTATTAGCTCTTTGGTTATGTACTCAAGAGATACCAAAGCCAAACACATTGGTATTATTTTAGACTCTTGCTTCTCAGGACTCGCCATGGATTCAAAATATGCCACTAAATCGTTAGCAAGTAGCAAAAACCTTGATACCATTGAGTTTGATACAAAAACACGTTCAGTTAGAATTAAACCACTTAAAATAGAATCTAGCCCAACTTCCAACAAAGAAAATGAAGTCGAGAACCTCTTTAAAGAGCTTCTCTCTAAAAAATCTATCAACATCTTAACAGCAGGAGATGATCAACCCGTGTCAGATGGTTCACATCACTCTCCTTTCACAACCGCTCTTTTAGATGTATTAAGCTCGAATATTAACCAAGAAGGATTCGTTCGTTTTAATACCCTTGCAAATTACATTAAAACATATGTTGAGAAACAGACAAAAAAACAGCAAAGACCTCAATATAAAAATGAAAGTTTAGAAAATGGAGATTTTATTTTTAAGCTTTAAAACAAAAACTAGTTCGGTAATACCGAACTTTTATAGTAAATTTTTTGAGGAGAAGTTTTATCACTCTATTATTTTATAAAGTAAAAATATTATCACTAATATCCCAATCTCCATTGCTATCCACAATGAGAATAACATAAGCATCTCCTTCTAAATTTGAAAGATTACTCTCAAATCAATAGTAATTTTTATTAGTCAATCATCTAAGAAAAAGCTTTCCTAGAGATGACTTTTACCTAAAATATATAATAATATTTTTATATAAATAAGAAGAGTACTTTCCTATAATATTTAGTCTAAAAATGAAACTTTTAGTGAAATTCCACCAAATTACTTTTAATTTACAACTAAAAATATTTTTTAATATTAATTTCTACTTTACTGCTTTTCCTAAGTCCCACATTGGCATAAAAATACCCAGTGCCATTAAGAGAACCAATCCTGCAATAAAAAACAACATAATGGGTTCAATATAAGCAGCAAGGTTGTCAATTAAATCTTGAAATCGTGCATCATAATAGTCTGTTACTTTTCCCAACATTGCATCTAGCTGACCACCTGTCTCCCCTGCTCTAATCATTTGAAGTAACATATTTTCAAAAAGTTCTGTTTGTTCAAAGGAGTCTGAGAGAGAAATACCTCTAGAGATGTTGGCATTAACAGTTAAGAGTTTCTCTTTTATATAAGCATTTGTTACCATATCAACAGCTGTATCCAATGCTTCAGAGACAGGAATTCCTGATTTAACCAACTCTCCAAACACTAGAGTATACTGGTGCATAGAAGAGAAAAAAATTACTTTATGAATCAAATAAAACTTAGGATGAACCAAAATTTTATCCACTTTATATTTAAAATCTTTATCATTTTTATAATAATGTAAGAGTGCATACCCCATAAGAATTAACCCCCCGAAAAGATAAAGTCCATAATTATTTAAAATATGTTCCAAAAAAAGTAAAACCTGTGTAGGAACAGGAAGTGGAGAATCAAACCGTTCAAACATCTCTTTAAACTTAGGAACTACTACCATAATTAGAATAGTAAATGCTACCCCCATGGCAGCAAAGGTTATAAGAGGGGTACGAATAGCTTTTTTAAATTTTTTAATATTATCACGAATATTTTCTAAAATATCTGCCAATTTATGGTATGAACCAGAGATATTTCCTGTCTTTTCCCCTAAGTTTGTCATTGCAATAGCTACATGACCAAACTCTTCTTTATAAGGTTCAATGGAGTCTGCTATAGATTTCCCTGCATTAATATCATTACCAATATTTTGATAAATCTTTTTTAATTTAGGATTTTCAGTATTTACAGCAACTTCTGTAATTGCATCATGAATAGAAATTCCTGCATCTGTCATAACAGCTATCTGTCTAATCGCTGAGATTTTATTGTTAAGTTGAATTTTTGGTTCAAATGATTTTTTTATACTTTGTACCATTTCATCAACTTTTGCACCTGAAGGAGCAGAGACCTCTACAGCTTTTTGCACCCCTTTATTAGGATTGTTCTGTTTAGCAATTCGAATGGCTTGAATTTTACTATTTGCTTTAATTAACTCTATACGCTTTTTACCTTTAGAGAGAATGGTTACATTAAAATATTTCATATATTTATGACCTCGCTACTCTAATAATTTCACTCGCTGTTGTTTTTCCAGATAAGGCTTTAGAAATTCCATCTTGAAACATTGAGAAGAAACCCTCTTTTTTAGCCTGTACCTCTAACTGTTCAGTACTTGCTCCATTAGCAATCATCGTAGCCATCACATTTGAAACAGTAAGAACTTCAGAAATCATCTCTCGCCCTGCATACCCAGAGTCGTTACAAAGAGGACAACCTTTACCCTCATAAAATTTTGAATTCGCAGGTACATGATTTTTAATGTCATCATAAAGTTTAGGAGAAAGTCTTACCTCTTCTTTACAATTTTGACAAATTTTTCGTACCAATCGTTGCCCCTGAATGGCTACCAATGCACCTGAAATCAAGTAAGACTCAATTCCCATGTCCAACATACGACCAATAGCAGCCAATGCAGAGTTGGTGTGTAAAGTAGAAAGAACCAAGTGACCTGTAAGTGCTGCTTGAATAGCAATACGCAATGTCTCTTGATCTCGAATC
>Ga0256824_10000217_pt1 | contig 20815 bp, 27 predicted proteins | sample CV67metaG_FD_191570 | JGI IMG/M metagenome (GOLD analysis project Ga0256824, IMG submission 191570) | Hydrothermal vent microbial communities from East Pacific Rise, Pacific Ocean - CV67 | ecosystem: Environmental > Aquatic > Marine > Hydrothermal vents | place: Pacific Ocean: East Pacific Rise...
TATAGTCCAGCATGGTATTTCACAGTCAAGTAGGACAGTACTACTGTTCCAAGTACTACTATTAATGCTTTTATCCAGTTGTCCATATTAATCATTATTAAGTCTAAGTCCTTTCATACCCATATACTTAGTAACAGGCGCTAACACAATAATAACTCCCATAGCACCACTTTTGGCAACAATGTTAGATATATACTCAAATACACTTTGCTCAGTAAAGAACACATGTCCTTTCATTTCTTTAGCACGCAACAGCATAAGCTCACCACCACGGAATGCAGCAGTAGCTAAAATAGTCTCATCTGTAATACTCATAACTTTTTGCTTTTTAAATATGCTTTAACTTTACCATTCATGACTATGCCTTGTTGTACAGCTAGTTCACTCTCAAAGTTTTTAGACTGCGATATTTCATTAGACCATACACAATTACCTTTTGGTCTACCGTCTTTTACATTTAAAAATCCAGCCATTTTAATAGTTTTTGCTCTTGTTTTCATTTTATTGTTTTTGTTTTTAAATCTCTCGTTAATCAAACAACTACTCTCTCACCAATCATTTTATAGAATGGGTCTACGAGAGCTTACTAAGCTCCTGGGTACAGTGATTTAGGCTCAAGGCTTGTGTAGGGAATCACCATTCCCACCTTCTGGACAGACAACGAACTCTGTCATCCTAGCTTTGTTGTAATCATATTTGGTCGCAAACCAACCGCTAGTTATATTGTACGATATGCTATCACGCACTCATCCAGTATTTAAACCCACTGGCAAGGCATTCTTTATTGATTATGTGTAAACAAAAACCTACGTCATCGAGAGATAACGCAGGAATTAAAAACAACAAAACCAATTAATCTTTATCTTTTAATATTGTATACTTCAATATATTTAGTGCATACATTATGAAATTCTTTATAGAACTCGTCATAACGTTCAGTAGCACCACTTAATACATCATAGGCTACAAACAGACGATTAGTCCGCTCCTCACCTACAACACTATGATACTTTTTTAACAGTTTAACAGCCTCAGCAACTCGCTCATATCTACCATAGCGGATATGTTGCATTGCTTCATAAATACTCTCAACTCTCTCAGCTACACTCATACTAATTCAATTTAGCATTTCTAATAACAGCACTAGTATCCTTTACTCTTTGATAAGCTGATTGTTGCACATCTTCACTAAGCTTATCTTTATCAATAGCATCAGCGAGATCATAAGCAATACTCATAGAATTCATAATAAACTTAACATCACTGAACTCTCCAGCCTCATACCTTTTAATCAAGGCATCAGTAGTATTTCTATCACTTAGATCTTCATCAGCAGTCAACAACACACTCAACACAAATGCTTCTTCCATATTAAGTAGTCCAATTAATACATTAATAACTCTAATAATACTTTTCATAACTATAATCTTTTAATTTTGTTTTGTTATAGAGCTAAAGCGGGCGCTTCACACTATATATATTAACTTCTAACCTTTAGTGTGCACACACAGTACACACTAAAGAGAAGCATTCAGTTTAAACTCTTAACGGAGCAGCAATAATGCGTCATCTTAACTTGCCAATTAGTTTAGGCAGCGGTTTAAATAAGATAACTATGATTTTTAATGTGAATATTTATAAGCAATAGGGATAAAAGACCGAAAATATGTCACTAAAACAGTCAATATCATGAAAATCTATAAGCGGGAGCCTATAAAAATGGTAAAAAATAAAATAACCACAGCATCATTAGGGGAATGACACTGCGGTTTTATACTTAATTAGAGGATTATGAATCCCCTTCAACTTTAAGTGCATATTCTACGTACATTGTAGAGATTGGTCTTGCAGAAGAAGTTAGTAGTGTATCATCACTACCGCCACCTACACACAAGTCTCTAAGTACTTGGTCACTGAATAAGTCACCTTCATTGAAGTTAGGGTTATTTACCTTCTCTTTCTTCAATTGTTCACCGAAAGCTTTGTATGAACGTAGTCCATAAACTTTATTGCCGTCAGCATCTTCAACTTCTTTACGTCCTAAGAACGTTACAGTTGCAGGTAATTGACGAGTTCCTTCAGCATTGAAGTCATCACCTAAGGTATCTACTCTGTTTTCAGAACTAGGATTCTCTTTAGGTAAAGAAGCATGCACAGTGTTCAATAAACCACTCAATGTGATGTTCATTTTTGCACCGATTTTTCCTTCTTCAACAGACTCAATTAGAGATACTGCAACATACTTGCTGCCATCTTTTGTAGAATCACCTGTTAAATCATTTACATCAAATTCAATTTTTCTTCCTTTTTCCATTACTTGCAATGGACCAACTATGAAAGTTTTACCACTATCTCCAAACCAGTTGTCTTTTTGACTGTTTACTGACTTTGTGCGTACTAGACCTGAAAAGATCTTCTCTGGGATTTTTGTGTTACTCATATCTTTTTTAATTTAAAAGTGCATTTTATCTTTTATGTGGATGCATAACCACGTTAAACTTTGCTTACTCCAAACAATATGTCAAAGAACACAAGCGGGAGCTAAAAAAATGTTAGAACAAAAGTAAAGCTTTTTGACTGACGACGTAGGAGGAGATGGTGAGGTAGGGCAGGAACAGAAGTAAAGCTTTTAGATCACTGATTGGAGCGTCCAGCCGTACAGCCGTAGTCAATTGGCCTGAGTTAAAAAAAACCTGCCTCAGTTACGAGACAGGAGTGTTATTAAGTCAATCGGTAATAAAGCTCAGTTTGCTTATACGCCAACTTTTCATCAGTAGGCGGGTTATCAAATAAGGCGTGACTCTTATCATCATTAAGCATACTATCAAAACCATAAGGGTCTTTAAGTTGATCAGGTGTAGCCGTCAACTTCCATTTAGCTTTGAGAACAGAATAGTCTGCATACTCTTTATAAGGATACAGAATGTTATCCTGATAATCACGTTTAGGTAAGATAGCCTTAACAGTGATAAATGCAGGCATTAACATCTGGTCAAGAGTTTCTACCATACCACATTCTTCATGCTCTTCACCTTTGATATTAACAGTGGTCACATTAGATAACTCCCTGAAGGTGAAACCTAAATTACCAACACCAGCTACCTTGCTGATTGGTTTGAATACCGCTCTGTATCTACCAAATGTTTTGAGTTTATCTTCATCCTTGCGTGGTTTAGCAGGAATAAAGCGTAATAGTTTCATCTCTACATCTTTATAGCTATCCTTAATGTAGGATGAGCTTGTAGATTTTGAGAATACACTAAAAGATGAGTCTTTGACATCTAAGTCAAGCGCACTCATAAGGCTTTGTAAAGTTACAGCTTCCGCCATAGTATTAAAATTTAAATTAAAGCACAATTGCTAATTAAATGTAAGAACAAAAGAAAAGCTTTTAAAGCGTAGTGATTGGAGCCGTTATGACTCCGTTCACCTATGCCTTGGCTTCCTCTATGATAGCATCAAACTTCTCAATCAGTCTGTTCTTAAACCTGACTGCTTGATAGATGGTATCAAAAGACTTCAATTTGGTCTCTTCGGTGATGCCTGTTCTCACCTCTATAATAGGCTGTATCCCATCAGGATATCTTACTGTTACATGATAGTTCATTGTTTTGATTTAAATGGGAGAGCTGTTACACCCTCCCGTTATATTATCTGAATGCCTTCATAAGCTGGTCAGAGTCCATTACATCATCCAGATCAAGCAATGCTCTCTTAGCTATTACTCTCAATATATGACGACAGTTTTCGCCTTTATTTAATAGAGTTCTTTCACGCTCTTCTGCTTGCATCGTAGCTACTTCACTAATATCAGTCAAAGCATAGATAGCTCTCATCTGGTCTCTTGTAAAGGTAATCTGTGCTGATTCCATAACGTTCACAGTCTTACGTTCAGTGTTGACTGTTATTGGTATTCTTGGATTGTTTCTCTTTTTAAGTTCAATCTTTCCGAATGTCTGTGGTCCTTGGTTCTCCATAATCTTATTGTTGTTTTAGTGGGGCTTTTACACCCCGTTTAAATTAAATTGAATTACTAACACCTGACCATTTAAGGCTTGTCACAGGTATTCTATATGAATGTGGTAGAGCGTGGGAGAAGTCAATCAGCTTTGGTATCTTCTCTTGACCCAATAGTGATATATTCACATATCCATCTTCAACCTCAAAGTAGTACAGGTTCTCTGTATCTATCTTGATTTTGTTGGTCTTTGCCTTTTTATCAATCTCTCCCAACGGGTCTTTGCCGAAGAATACTAATGTTATCGTCATAACGAAAGTTTTAATGGGCCATTGCTGACCCGTTTAAATTAAATTGTTCTGCGCTCCTTGTTAGCTGATATAATCATAGCTATAAAATTATATATAAACACTACCACCAAGAAGGCGAAGGTCCTATATAAATAAACATTGTAGATGAACTCAATACCATGTCTACCTTGGATAAGTAGACTAGTACTAAATATCTTTTGTGGCACCAATATGATGGCCACAATTGCAGTTAATAGTACGAGAATAGTGTACAACTGCAGGTACAAGTTCTCTTTCTTAAAATATACGTATATCATTGCGATAAGTATAATGTCATGATAGCACTATTGCTTGATAAATGACTAATGAAATGTAGGAACAAGAGAAAAGCTTTTAAAGCGGAGTGATTGGGACCATTTCTGATCCCACACTCTTATCCAAATAGTGCAACTAATAGGTTTAATACTATTAGTCCTGCTACCAGTAAGCCAACACGTTGCCAGCTCTCTGACACAATCTGCTCTCTATGTAGCCTCTTCTCTTCTTCCATTCTTAATTGATGTTTTTCTATGCTAAACTCCCATGGTTTAACATCGTTTGGGGGATTGAAGTCTCCCATGTCGATCTTTTCTTTTGATCCTTGTAATTTCATTATTGTTGTTTTAAAGGGCCATTTCTGACCCTGGTTTAATTTATTCACTAGGAAGATTTAACTCTCCTAATTGCTCTTTAATCTTGGTTACATAGTCCTGTAACAACTCTCTTTCTATTAGCTTGTATCCTGCCACATTATCAGCTGTGCTAGAGAAATCCATCGCTCTCTTACGACGAATAGCTCTATCAACTAGATCAAGGTTGTCTAAACTCTCTAGGAATTTAACTGCCTCTAATATCTCTACCATGTTCTCACTTGTGGTGATGTCATGCAATGCACCATCAACTTCTGTACTAAATTTACTAAATATGTTCATTTGTTTACTGTTTTAAGGGGCTTTTACACCCCATTAGAATTATAGATTTAGTCCTTGAAATAGATTCATCTCTACCTCATATAGGATACCATTCTTGTCCTTGATGGTCATGGTATAAATACCGTCATCATTGGCTGGTGTTTGGCCAATAAACTCAGTATCACCTAATGTATGAACATCTCCCAATGCTATACAAATAGGCTCTTTAGACCATTTAGCCATTTTAGCTCTTAGGTCTTTGCGTGCCGATGCTGTTACTGCATCAGCAATATCTTTAGTCGTTATCTTCATGATACGGGTTTTAAGCAGAATTGCTAAATCAATGTAAGAACAAATGAAATGCTTTTAGTGCACAGCTATAGGCACACCCTGGTATGGTATGATGATAGCATGATGTATGTGTATGATATGTGTGATGATAGGTGTGATAGCACTCCCTCCCTATGTATGGTGTAGTATGGTGGTGATAGAAATAGCTGGCGACTTAAATAGTTTAATACTACACCCCTCTCCCTATTTAATGTTCTCCAGGAGAATCGAAGCCTACCCGAACTTTTATCAGATTTTCATTTCCCCTAAATTTCGAGGCGGGGGAGTAAATGCATAGTGTATCAGCACGCCCACAACAATAGCCCACACACTTTTCCCCACAAAAAAAGCCAGCATACGCCAGCTTCTCTCAGAAATCAATTCACCATAAAAAGGGGTGGGGGGTCTTTTAGTCAGAGACCTTGTACATTATACCGCCACTACGTCTGACTGCCATCTTGTTGGATGCAGCTCTAGCTCTAGCAGCAGCAACACCTTTGTTGTATACCATACCACCTTTACCGTCGACTCTATATCTTTGGTTAGGATTAAGTCTCTGTAAGTACTCTCCTGCATTAGGTAACATAGCTCCTGGGTTAGTAGTAACTTCCCACAGACCATCTTGCTCATTATATCTAGTTGAAGCATACTTACTAGCAACTCCCATATTTAGAGGCTGCCTCTCTCCAGCGAACTCCATATGACCATACTCAGCAATAATCTGATCATCAGTAAGGTTACGCCCAGCATTAGCTTCCTGCGCTCTGATGGCTGCCAGTTTCTTGGGATCCATACCAGCTCTCTTTGTTTTTCCAGCTATCTTACCCATGGAGTTGTAATAGGCTTTACCCATATTAGTTCTATCACCATATTTTGGTGCAGACACATCTACTCCACCCACAACATCACCTCCGCCAATACCTTTTTTCTTGATGCCGAAAGATTTATCGCCTCCAACAGCAACTGGCGCAGTTTTAGTACCAATTTGTGCTTTTATTATATGTCCTTTCTTTAAGTATATTATCATAAGTCTAATATTTATATAGGATTCCTCCGTTATTTTTAATCTTTGTGTTATCTCTGACCATAGGCATATAGGCAGAAGACTTTACATCTCTTTTTTGGTATACTGGATCACCCCATAAAAACCCCATAATACTTTCATCAGTATTAACACCTTCATTAGCTGCATCAACCTTCTTCTGTTTAAAGTTTTTCATGTGCTCGTCATTCTTGTATACCTTTCCATTTACATCGCCAACCCAGCCTCTGTACATATCTTCTTCACTATTCTGTCCAGCTAAAAAGCCATTCAGTGGAATCTTCTTACTGTAGTTCATATGTAATAATGCCATAAGGGCTTGATCTTCAACACCTAAGTCCTCAACATTCTTAGCTTTAAGAATATTGTCAAACAGTTTAGGGTCCAGATCATATTCTTTAATTGCGTTCTTAGCTCTCTGTTGGTTAACAATAAAAGCATCGTCAATGAATTGGAAGTAGCCGTTAGCTGTGCCGCCTTCAGCAGTAGTCTTTATGTTCTTACGTTTAGTTTCAGCGAAGCTGACAGAGCCTAGCAGGCGTACAAATTTATCAAAGCCCTCTTCACCGCCCTTCATCTTGCGCCACGCTGTCATCAGTTTACTGTTTGTTGCCCTGGCATCTCCCATTATACTCCCAGCATCTTCGTAAGACATGCTAATATTAGGTACACCACCAGTGTCTGGCGCGATAGCGCTAGTATTATTAGTAGCAACAGTATTAACTTGAGGTGTCATAACTTCAGTATAGTCAGCACGCCCAGTAGTTGGGTCTGGGTCAGGTGTGGTAAACAGTCCGTCCTCGCTAGTAAGCTCAGCGGTCCCAGCGGTGAATGATCCACCGCCCTGTCTTTTCTTGACCCTTAAAATTACTTTGTTATAAAATATACCGTTCATAAAGTTATAGTCTTCTTAAGCCCTTCTTACGAAATTTAATCTCCTCAACCTCTTTCCAATTCTTGCCATAATCACTAAGGTCATCCAACGGTTTTTGTGCCGCTCTCCTAATCTCTTCTAGCTCCCTACTAGATTTGATAGGTATACGTGTAAGTGGCTTCTGCTCTATTAAAGGTTTGAGTGGTCTGCTGGCAATTCTATCCACTGGTAGCATATTAGCAGCCTTCATATCTCTCTCCCACTTAGGGTCATATTTACCAGCTCTCAAGTCTATGTTATATTGTTTAAGTCTTTTCTCCATAGATATCTTATCTGCCAATTTAGTAGCATCTCTATGTGCAGACTCTTCGTCAAGTCTCTTCATAGCATTAAGGTAGTCATCGTCCCCAGCATATTTGCTAATATCAGCACCACTACCACCTCTACCACCTTTACTTCTAGCAGCATCTTCAGCAGCTCTCATCTCTCTCTCAATACCTCTAGCCTCACTTGCCCCAGAGTAATCTCTTATAGCAGCCTCAGTCTCAGATCTCATAATATCACTTTGTCTAGCCTCTTCAGCATACAAAGCATCATAGTGAGCAACATCCATAGCATCATCAGACTTCTGTGCCCAAACTTCCATAGGCATATGACCTCCACTGTCAGACATTGCAGCATCACTTTTCATCTTTCTCAGATACTCTTGCTCCATCTCCATCATCTCTCCTCTACTCATCTGACCACGAGAACCAGGTGCATCTTCACTTAAATCAATTAAAGTTTCAGCAGTATTTAGTTTCTTGTTCCTAGCCAGGTTACTAGCCAGTACCTCAGCCTCACTAGATTTAAACACTTTATTAGCAATGCTCTTACCGCCGCCCATCCCAGCAAAAGGATTAAGCAACTCATTACCTACAGCCAACGCAGTATGGGCCCCAGGTTTAGCAAACGCTCCAGCTGGAGTAAATCCTACAGCCATTGCAGTGTTAAGGATAGCGGCAGGAAGTTTCTTACCTCCTATTTTAAGCAATCTCCCCATCTTTTCTTGCACAGGCAAATCACTCATCTTTACGCTATTATACTCAGCCCTCTCAGCATCACTGAAATTACCAAGGCTATATGGATCCTCAAGCATCTTAAGTAGCTTAGCTCCAACAGGTTCATTAGTTCCCCTAACTTTATTAGAAAACGCAGTATCAGCTTCTCTTTTATATTGGTCTCTATTATCTTGTCTAACGCCAGCTTCAGGTCCATACTCAGGATTCAACCCACTCATGGCACTCATTTCTTCTCTTGTTGGGAAAGCCTTACCATTCTGCAGCTTCTCTACTCTATGTTTTTTATAAAAGATACTCATTTTTATTTTTTATTAAATTGATTAATAACTCTAAGTGCATTAAGTGCTTTATTGTTACCAAGACTAGAGCTATCTTCTTTAATAGCACCACCAGCCCTGAATAGGCGTATAGACGAAGAAGACGCTTTCCTTAATTTATCAAGGCTACGTATGTCGTTCTCATCTCTCTTAGTATAAAAAATCATTATTGTCTGTATTTTACAGATGTTTTGTACATATTACCTCTATTACCAGACGGCATAACTCCAGTTGGAGCAGTACCTGCTTGACCTATAGCCAAAGGATTAGTAGCTACACCACCAGTTTGAACACTTTTTCTAAGTGCATCGTTTCTAAGTCCAGCACCTATAGTATCTCGTTTTCTCTCAGCAGAGAATTCAGAACCACTACGTACAGCAGCAGCTTTACCAGCAGCAGCTCTTGCACTATAATCAGTTCCCCAAGTAGCTTTAGACTTTGCCATAGTAGCAGCACGTCTATTCATAACAGCAGTGTTGCCTAAAGTTGTTCCACTCTGTGCTTTATAAGGAGTTTCTCTTACCATACCTCCACTTTGCATAGATCCAGCTTTTTTACGTTCATCTGCTTCTCTACTATACACTGTTCTCATACTGTCTGCTTTTTGCGAATATGCTGCAGTATCTTTAATAGCTTTTTGTTTATATTCCTCACGTTTTTTTCTAGCCTCTTCAGCATAGTATTTAACAGCCTCTTCATTAGATTTAAACTTTGGGTCAACTACACCTCCACTTTGCATAGATCCAGCAGGTGTGAATGTACTAGTGTTATTTAAAGCGCTTTGTCCAGCCCTAGCATTTTTTCTATATGCTGCACTCATGTCAACAAAAGGCTTTTTACCAATTGATTTTGCAGCCCCTATTGCTGGACTATTTTTAAGCATGTTTTTAGCAGCAGCTTTACCAGCAGCAGGGCCAGCAGTTTTAGCAACTCCGACAGCAAAGCCAGCTTTTGCCCCAGGAGAATAGCTCTTAGCTACATTTCCTCCAGCCTGCATCTTCTTTATTCTATATAACCCAAGCTCAGGCTTTTTGATAATTTCTTTTTTCATCATATTATATTTAATCGATTAATGTATACTTCTTTATAATACTCTTTTTTTAGCATACTCACACGTATAATAGGTAAAAATCCTCCTCGTCATATATATTTAATAGCTCTGCAGCGTAGCAAAGGAGGTAACACGTTGATATATAGGGAAAAGGGCTTTTGATGGGGAGGACTCGGATTGGCCTGAAAGGCGCAAGGTGAGGGAGGGGCCCTGCCAGACCATCACAGTTACCAGAACTATATGTGGAGGGTCGTAGCTTGTTTATGTAGCTGGCTTTTAAAGGCTATAGCTACATGGCCTGCACAGACGGTCACTACCAAATATGGACAGATCACTACCAAATATGAACAGATAGTGAAGCAGCTTCGCACAGTTGTTTGAATTATTTCCATACCGTCCCTGTAAGGAGATACTATAAGTACTATGTCTATCAAGTAGTTATAAACAATCCCCTATTAGATTTATACACTTACATAACAAAATTGAACACTTTGACACAATATTGTCGTCTATTTTTAGTATTATATAGGTATAAAGAATAGTTTATGACAAAAGAAGAGAGAAATAAGAAGAAAGTTAAGTTGTTGGCCGACCATGAATTTCATATGAAAGAAGGCAAACAGGAGATTATTGTGAAGAATATAAAAAGTTTGTATATCTATGCTCCAAGAGGTGAGGGTGCTATGGAAAATATTGGTATGCACGCTAGGATACCATTAAGACTACGTGGCCTCACAAATGCAGAACTTCTTGTTTTATCTTATATTGAGATACACCAATTCTCTGACAAGAGTTTTAACTTTATCACAAAGAATAGGAAGGCTATGCCAGTTAAGCTGTTTGCAAGAGTACTTAAACTAAGTGAAATGTCTGTAAGTAGATCTTTAGCTACTCTTATAAAGAAGAATATAATAACAAAAATAAGAGACGTACACAAGTCTAAGAACACTTACTTCAGTAATATGATTAAAAAAGGTGTTGAGTATCAGATGTTTACATTAAAGTTTATAAAGAGGGCTGATATTAGTAAATCTGCAAGAGGATTTTTGATAAGAGTCATGATGCTAAATACTAGTAAGCTAACTGATGTTGGGAATATAGCCGATCTAAGTAGAAGAGTAAACATGTCTAGAACATCTATTTATAAAGCTCTTAATGAACTAGCGGACAGAGAATTTTTATATGATATAGGGGAAGGTATATTTGGACTAAATACTAAATTTATATCTGAAGAGTTTGAAAGGCGTGAGGTTGTGGAGACTGCTGACATTATGAATGAGATATTCACAAAGGATGAGGAGATTAAGATGTTACGAACAGAGCTAATTAAGCTAAGAAGAGAGCTAAATATTCTAAGAGCTGAAAATAAAACTATGAGAACATACATATATAATGACAGGGTGGACGACGAATACAGCGGATTATAATAATTAAATAAGATAATATGGCAAATAAGAAACAAATGTTTACCTACATCCTGAAAGACAAGGATTTAGACATCTACAAAATTGGAAAAACTACTGACCCGTCAGTGAGATTTAAAAGTCTTTGTACTAGAGGAGAAGTTTACCCTATAGCAATTATAGATGAAGATGTTGAAAAGGAACTACATAGGATGTATGACGATAATAGAATTGGAACCAATGCTAAAGCAGCATCAGGGGTCACAGAGTGGTTTAGAAGAGGAGGTAAATTTGATGACCTTTTGAAGGAAATTGATGATGGGGAAGAAGTCCCATATATTACGCCGCATGCTATGCTAAAGGATATGGAAAGTAAAGGTAATTTCGACATACTTGGGCCTGGGGCTATGTGGGATTTTGATAATATTGTATCCAGTCGACACGCACTAGGAACTGCTTTTCTACAAAGCATAGGGGCCCTAGTTGGAAAGCCTTTCAATTATACAGTAGCACCTGGGTATGAGGATGATATAAAGCTTTATACGATTAAGGTATCCCTTACTGACAGCTTCGCTACTATGCTAGCCTCAACTTATAAGATAGCTCTTGGGGATAAGTCTACTTTAGAGGCCTTAAAAACAATGAAGGGGGATGGAACTGTGTGTCTATGCTCTACAAAAATAAAGGGATTTACTTTTTATTTTATCATAAATAAAGTATTATAATAAAAATAACACGTTAAAACATAAGAATGGGAATACTATATAACAAAGGGACACGTAAATTTCAAGAAGGAGGCTCAGTGCCTAGTAAAGAAGCACTAGTCAGTGCTGGAGATCCAAATGATGCATACGCGTCAGATATTCCTGTTGATGTTGAAGACGTTGATTCTGAGGTTGTTAAGGCTAAAGTTGCTTTAGATAGAGCCAAAAGACGTGAGAGAGTGACTAGACTGCAGAAGATAATGATACAGAATGGCCTACTGAATGGAGAAGGTGAAGAAGCTGCTGATGGTGTAATTGGTCTTAGAACTAAAGGAGCTATTGAGAAAGCTAAGAGGATACAGAAGATGCTTAAAGTTAAGCAGGATGGTATTATAGGCAAGAAGACTATTAGATCTGCTGCTGAAAAGGGTGTTGGTATCGATGAGCTGGTTAGGCATATTGACAACACACCTATGTTTCAAGGTGGTGGAGAGATTGGATATTATAGTCCTGATGATTATTGGAAGAAGCATTTTGATGAGGGCAAAAGATTTAACGAATATAATAAACTTGTAGTGGAGTCTGATGACCTTAGGTTATTGGACGATGATGGAGCCAGCAAGGATTATGGGTATGTTAGCAATGGTATGAATTATATTGGGAGAGACCCATCATTCGACGGTAATGAAATACGTGGGTATGAGGATACTCCAGCCGACTATGATGCTAGAATGGCCCCACCTGAGAAGTATAAATTTGGAGTTCTTGGTGGAAGTGATTTTACCACTACCAAGACACCAGAGGAAAAGAAGATTATAGAGGACGAGATACGAGCTTCCGAGGCAGAAAATAGAACCACAAGAATACAGCAGATACTTATTGACTATGGTGCATTATCTGGAGAAGGCGCTGAAGGCGCTGATGGTAAGATGGGAGCAAATACTTCACGCGCTATGGATGATGTTGAGGCCTTACAGGATGCTATAGGAGCAGACAAAGACGGTATCATAGGCCCTGAGACTATACGTAAAGCTAAAGAGAAAGGTATTGATATTAGACAGTTTTTATCTAATAGAAGAGCACCTAAGACAGGTGGGGTTGGATCACTTATTACACCAGACATGTTTGGTAAAATTGATGAGGTTGCTGCTATGAAAGTTATTGATGATGCAAGAGAGCTTAAGAAAAGAGGATTTAATAAAGGAGGCGTCCTATACGGAAGATAAAACGCCAATGATAATGAAAAATATGTTATATGTTAATAATGGATGCAAGGCCACAGTTGGTGGTCAAAGGAATAGAGGTAGATAACGTTAGCCTAAACGATAAGGTGTTCTTTTTAGAAGAGGGACATAAATATTATCATGAGGATGATATCGTTGATGGTGAATTACTGCCGTTTGAAGAATCGAAATACCAGTTTAGGTCGCCTACTGGAATACTGGCTGACTTCAAAGAGAAGTTTGAGACCGAACGCATAGCGCGTACTTACGTTATTAAACATGAGTTAGATATTACATGGGAAGAACTTGTAGCAGAGTGGGATGAGAAAGCCCGTGTAGCATCTGAAGAAGGTACATTGTTGCATGGTTACGCTGAGTCTATGTTTAATAAGTGGGGGATGGAGCAGCCAGAGGCCCCTAAAGCATTATATGTTAATGAGCTATACAAAGAGCTGCTGGATAAGCACGTATTGGCTAAGACAGAGCTGTTAGTATATTCAGAGAAGCTGAGATTATCTGGTCAAGTGGATCTATTGATGCGAAACGAGGACAGGAGCGAATATTACCTGTACGATTACAAGTTTATTAAGAAGCCGCTTGAAAAAAAGAGCTTTTACAACCCAAGAACTAGGAAATATAAGATGATGTCTGGGCCTTTTAGGTTCCTATATGACTGTAATTACTCTCACTACTCGATACAGATGGAGATTTACAGGTATCTTATGGGCTCCGTAGGTAAGAAGACTGTTAGGAAAGCACTAATTGTAGTGACCCCTGATAAGTATGAGATAGTTGACGGGATGCCCATGAAGATTTGGGTGGATAACAATGGAATACTGCAGGCCGCCTATCATAATAGATGGGGCAAACTGTATAATAGTGCGAAGGATAAGAAGTATCTGAGCAAACCCTATAAATTAATATGAAATAATGAGAGAAACGACTTACACAGAGAAGATCTACTTCACACCAGGTGATATAGTAGTGATCAAGCATGATTTAGAGTACAAACCCAAAATGCTTGTGCAGAGCGTTGACAAGGCAACCATGTCTTCTGATAGAGGAGGTATGTTGCTAGGAGTGACGTGCATATGGTTCAATACCATGGGAGAGATACAGAAACACCGATTCAGTACTAAAGACATATCTAAAGTAGAATAATATGGTTAGATTTACTATCGTTAATAATAAGGTAGTCTTAGATCCAAACATTGTATTATTAAAAAATCTAAGTGACCTTTACACAGAGAAGAGGGGACCAAAGTTACTGCAAGTGATATATTATCTTCACTCCAGGAACCAGGATAATCCTTTTCGTGACCTAGACCAGGTTACCATTGAAACAAACGTGCTACAGGCCGTATTCAATAAGGCTAGATGGGAAGAGATAAAGATGACGGATAAGGAGAAGAAACTTTATCTCGGAGCGGAGAAGACGTTTATGAAGCATAACACCACACCAGAATCAAGGCTTGAGAAAGCTATTGATAAGAAGCTAGATGAGGTGAGTAAGATGTTGAATGAAACTGTCCCAGTTATTGAGGAAAATATAACGAAGAGTGGAGAGACTAAATTTAACTCTAACCTGAGTATCATATTGGGCTTATTCTCTAAGATTGAGACCATTATGAAAAGTAAGACTGTGCTGCAGACTGCTATACTTAAGCAAGAGGTTGCAGGCAAGATTAGAGGTGGTGGTACTACAAGTTTCCGTGAAATGGGTATCCTAAAGAAGTAAGATGAAAATAAGATCTAAAACTACATACGACAAGTATAACGATAAGAAGCTAGACTTTTTAGAGTATACTGACGATGGTAAGATTATGAATGGTGAGTGGGATGTCACTGAGGTAAAAGATTATCTTGAGGGTATTAAAACTGGTGAGGAAGAGATTAGGTTGAAAGACTATCTTGTTTATCGACCGCTACCTGTTGGTCTACTGAAGCTGGGAGAGATGCCAGATGTTCACCCTCAATCATATGAGATGCAGCTATGGTACAAGACACTGTACACTGCTACTACTGAGGGAGTTACCATTGGGAAGGAATACTTTAATCCTTTCTTTGTATTTTGGATATTGGTATTTATATTTGAGATACCTATGTATGATGATGAGGGCAACCCTATGGAGGGTTCTGAAATTGATCAGCCTATCTATGCTAACATGGACAGGTATATGCTTGACATATTTTGGAAAGCATACAAGCAAAGGAAGTATGTGGCGCTAATGTCTGGTCGTGGACTGGGGAAATCGTTCCTTACCTCCGCAATTGAAGCGTGGTACTACACGTTATTCGATAACCAAGAACTTATTGTTTCCGCTACATCTGAACCGATTGTGGAAGAGGCGTGGACAAAGACTACAGATACATTTGATTTAATTGAAAAGAAATTCCCTGGCTTCAGGCAGAAAAGGATATTGAATAGTAATATCAAGATTCAGGCTGGAGAAGAGTATTATGATGCTAACGGTGACCTACAGACTAGGGGATCGCTGAATGATGTGCGTCGTATTGTATATGGTGATAACGCCAACAAAACAAGGGGTCGTCGACCACACTTCCAACACGTGGAGGAGTTCGCGGCATTCCCTATGCACCCATCCAAAGGCTCATTGAAAAACGTTATTGGTCAGTCAAAAGGATCGTGGCTTGTGATGGGGTCATTTAAGAAAGCATTTGTTATTTACACTGGGACTGGTGGATCTGTTAACAACAAGGACGCTGAGGATGTGTTTACAAATCCTACTGCCTATAACCTTATAGAAGTTAATGAGTGGGGTAAACCTACAAGTCTTTTCATACCTACATTCCTAAAGTATGCTGGAACGTGGGAGAAGACTGGAGTGCCTAATATTAAACTTGCTTTAGAGAGAGTGCATAAGAACAGGGAAGGGCTTGAGTCTGACCCAGTTGCATATCTGAAGGAACTGCAGGAATTCCCTATTACTCTGGATGAGGTATTCATCGTACATGGTACGAACATTTTTAATCAAGATAAGATCAGTGAGATGATTGCCAAAGCTAAGATGGCTAGAGAGAAGACATATGACGTCGGAAAACTGGAGTACGTTTTAGATAGTAATGGTAATGTACAGGATGTGAAGTTTGTTGAGGACCCTACGGGAGATATCATCATTGTAGAGCACCCTCACAAAGAGACTAATGGTAAGATACTTAATAACCTCTATGTTGCTGGAATAGATAGTATTGACCAAGGTAAGGCTGACTCGCTTGTAGATGGGTCTAAGCTGGCCATGACGGTCAAGAAAAGGATTTCTGGCTCTATGTTTACTCAGACCAGTAACCTCTATGTAGCCTTCTATAACAAGCGATCTGAGCAAGTTAGGTGGGACTATGAAAACGCACTAAAGTTAAGTATGTACTTTAACGCGAGGGTGAATTTGGAATACACAAAGATTAATATTATCTCGCATTTTAGAGAGCGTGGGCAGTTTTGGAGATTTCTTCAGAGACCGTCTATTGCAATTGGGGCGAATGTTAGTGGGGCCAAGGCAAGTACTCTTATTGGTACACCAGCCACATCTCACGTTATTGCTCACCAGGATCAGAAACTTGCTGACTATATAGATGACTTCTATTATCAGATTGTATATCTACCTGCGCTTGAGCAGCTTAGGGACTACTCTATGGAAGCTAGAACCAAGTTTGACTACGTTGTTGCAATGGGGCTGACGGAACTTGCTGACGAAGACTTTTTGGGTAAGCCTGCCACTGCTGGAGGATCTGCCACAGAAGACATAGCTGATTTTGGATTCTATAGAGATAAAAGAGGCGTGAAACGTTGGGGAGAAATCCCTAGAGAGTCAACTGAGATAAAGAGTATCGCTGAAGATATGATTAATGAGCAGATAGAGGACGCAAATAATCCATTTACTTGGGTAGAAGCTAATTCATCCAGACGATAAAGTAAATTATTTTTAGTATTATAAACAAGAATTAAAGAATAGAACTGTGATAGGAGATTATTTAACAATAGAACATGAGGTACACCTGTCTGACAAACAAAAGCTTAAACCTAAGTATTTTGAAGACATGGCCAGGCATTATATAATGCTCCTTAATTATGATAGGGATAACATTACTAGTGCTAGAAATTATTACTCTAGTGTTAGGGATGAGTATGACTTTCAATATTTGGAAGATATCTATGGTATGCAAAACCCTATTGATCTTGGGTTCACTAATATCATTAAACCTAGAGTAGATGCCCTAGTTGGACTAAGTTTACTAAGTGAACCAACTTTTCAAACACATTATACTGATAAAGAGACTATTGCCAAAGTTAAAGAAGAAAAGATTGGGGCGATGGTTAATGATATATTTGCTGACATTAACAATGGTATACAGATAGCTCAAAAGGCGAGTGCCGATGGAAAAGATCCTGCTAAACAAAAAGGAGGAATTGGAGCAGACACTAAGGAGTTCTTAGATAATACTGCAAAGAAGTATGGTGAGGAATTCATGTCCTCATATCAGATAGCTGCCGACCATATTATAAGGTTAATTGAGACTGATGCTGAGATAGATCTTAGTAATGTAAAGAAAGAGGTGGCGAAAGATTACTTTATAACTGGCGAAGGATACACTAGAGAAATATATAAAGGAGAAGGGAAGGACCCAAAGATTGAGGTTATCTTACCTGACTATTTTTACTCTAATAGACCTCGTCTTGATAAAGATTTAAAGAGAACCAGTGTTGTAGTTTATAGAGAACGTATATCTCCTCACGAAGTCTTGAAAAAATTAGGGGATAAAATTACTAAAGAGGATGCTGAGAGATTATTTTCATACTACGGGGCACTAAGTGGTGAGGAGTTATCACTTAATGGTGGATCGCCTGATGCAGAACTTAATGCACCTGTAGATGATATGCACCAGCTTGACACTTTCTATCTAAAGACTGGGTGGATAAACGGTCCGTTAAATGGTCCAGGAGGATACAAAGGACCTCTAGTGGATCTATACCATGTTGAGTGGCTTGCATCCACAAGAATACCTAATGGTAAAGGTGGGTACGTGTACCGTGAGGACCGCTATGAAGCCTACAGAGTTGGATATGATATTTATATTGGTGGGCGTCGTTGTGATGAGGCACCAAGAACAAAAGACGAGCCGTGGAAAACAAATCTTTCTTATAAAGGTGCTATTAATGCATCGCGTACAGGAGTAATACACTCTATGGTGCATTCTATGAGAGAATTACAGGATCTATATGATATCATAATGTTCTTTAGAAATAATGCCATAGCTAACTCGGGAGTAAGCGGTTCACGTGTAAACACTGCTGCTATACCTAAGGCTCTTGGTAAAAAATTTATGGATAGGCTAACTAAATGGATTACCATTAGAAAGCAGGGTATTGAACTTATTGACCCAACTGAAGAGGGCGCACAGCTCTTTCAGCACTACGGGGACTTTGATGCCTCTGTGGACGGAAATACTATCCAATCTATTAATGCAGTTCTTGAATCTCTTACGGTGCAGGCCGACATCGTCAGTGGTGTGCCTCGCCAGATGCTTGGTATCATAGAGGAGAGGGATGCTGTTGAAAATGTAAGAGTCGGACTTAATCAAGTCTCTATTCTTTCATTAGAAATGTTTAGAGAGGTGGATAGAATACTTAACAGGGCTGTTCAGGGTACTCTAGATAATTTTAAATACTCATATAGAAATAAAGCACTTCAAGGAGTGTATAAAAATGGTGTCGCTATGATGCCTTTTATACTTCAACCTGACGAATTCAGTACCACTGATTATAAAGTTACTGTGATAAGTGCTGGTATTGAGAACGCTAAACTTATGAAAATCCAAGCATTGGCTAAGGAGTTCGTGAGTGCTGGTGCAATTGATCCTGATGTACTTATTAAAATAATCAATAATAAATCTATTGTTGAGATTGAATACTTACTAGCTAAGGCTACTGCCAAGAAAAAGGAGGAGATGCAAAGTATGGGACAACTAGAGCAACAACTCGAGGAGTCACAAAAGCAGGTTAAGCAACTTGAAGGGGAGATTAGAAGATTAGAAAATAATGCTAGTCAACAACTTGAGGGAAGACTTGAGCTTGATACTAAAAAGGTAGAGAATGAGGCCAGATTTAAGGAAAAAGAAATTTCACTTACTGAGGCTAAGAATAAAAAAGATAATGAGTCCAAAGCCAGAGAGCTTAATATTAAGCAAGACCTAGTTGATCTCGAGAGGGAGCAGCTAGTTTATGGGCCAGGAAGTAGTAAAGAAATTAAAAACCAATAATAATGAATACAGAAAGCATTTTGGTGCAGGATACCAATGGAGATCTTGCAAATGATATATTAAAAAATGACCCAGATAAGGAAGCGCTAAGTGTTTGGTTTACAAAACTTCCTCGCACTGATAAGATTGTTATAAACTTTTCTGCTAATAATGTGAGGTATGATTCAATTCCAAACATATCTGCGGCGACGTATTTAACAAAGCTTACATATAATGGTTCAGCAGGGTATCAAAATAAAATATTCTCGTCTGTAGTCGCGGAGGATACTGGAGTTTTCGATAAGAATAACGTACCAGTATTAACGTTTGATCCATCTAATGTCATAGATATACCAGAGATCCCTGTTTTAGAGGACGTGGTATTAGACATTAAGATGTACAATGGGACAATAGATTTACTTAACTACGCTGATTCGCGAATGGGTTATGGCCCTCTTAGTAAGGGCAGCAATCAGTACATAGTAAAGTCCAGGCGTTCATTTCCTACTCAGGTCGATACGTTACCAAACGTGTGTGGAAAGAAAATCTATGTAGATGGATGGTACACTTACACACAAATTATCTTCAAAGACCTTATAGAAGGAAGCGAGATTATGGACGGGAATTATTATGGTAGAGATGGAGTTATCTATAAAGCAAGTTGCTACGGTAAATACTATATTACATCATCTGGTGAGGGATATGTTGTAGATAATGGAGGGAATACTATAGAAAACTGCATGAAAGTTATCAGTAAAGTTGATTATGAAGAAATGTTATTTAGTCTTAATGAGACTGCTGATATGTCCCCACAATCTAACTCTGTATTTCTACACTCACAAGTACTTATAACAGAGGAACTTAGGGTAGCTATACTACAGGAGATCATAGATATTTCTTGTAAAGGTAAGAGTGGATGTGACTTTATGGATTGGCAAAAGCTTAATCTTAAGAAGCTTTCTGCTGGTATAATGTTTGAGAATGGTATGTTTGAAAAGGCACAGGTAATTCTTGAGTCTGCCAGAGAGATGTGCCATGGATTAGGATTTAATTTAAACTGTTAAGATATGTTAATAATAGAAGACGTTTGGACAGCAATAGATAAAGGATATGAGCAGATCGCAGCACTTCAGTACGAAGTAGCTAAGAGGGCTCCTATATCTGGAGATCTACTAGCATTCAATAAAGAGGGACAGACTTCTATGGAACTGCTAGCATACATAGAGTCTTTAGAAGGACTTAATTTAGGACATTCAATAAAAGAGAATAAAGTAATCGAAAGGTTATACAACAATATAGTAATTTTAACAAAAGATATATCATAATGGAATTAAAAGGATACAGAGCATTTAGAGAT
>Ga0256824_10000218_pt1 | contig 20779 bp, 19 predicted proteins | sample CV67metaG_FD_191570 | JGI IMG/M metagenome (GOLD analysis project Ga0256824, IMG submission 191570) | Hydrothermal vent microbial communities from East Pacific Rise, Pacific Ocean - CV67 | ecosystem: Environmental > Aquatic > Marine > Hydrothermal vents | place: Pacific Ocean: East Pacific Rise...
GCTTTTTCTAACTGATATAAATATATTTGTTTATTTTTACTGCAATAATTGTAACTTTTTTAGCTTAAATGGATATTAAGTGCTTTTATTTGAGGGGTAGTTATACTCTTTTGCTATAGATAAAAGGGACAGACTATTTTAAATATCATGAGTGCCGCATGTTGTGAAAAAAGTGCCTAAAGTCTTTCAGGCATCTCTGTCATTACCCTACAAATGGATTTAAAACCTTTACATCAAGCTCGTAGCCTAGATGATTGAGTATATCATTGAGGGTTACTATGGAAACTTGGGCAATGTAACCATTTTCAAGTTTAGAAAGCGTTGCGCGTGAAATGTCAGCTTTTTTGGCTAACAGCTCTTGTGTAAGTCCTCGTTCTTTTCTTAGTTTTTTTACAGTACTACCAAGTTCTAGTAAGTTCAAGAGGTAACTCCTTTATGATTTGGTTTTAAAGGGAGATTTTAAAACTCTCTATCATCCATCAATGCCCTTTATGTATAAGTTAGTTTACAATAATGGCATCAATTGTTCATTTTGTCAATTAACTTATACATTAAAGCAAAGGAAGATTATACTCAGGCAAGTGCCTAAAGTCTTTCAGGCATCTCATCTTTAAAGGCAATGCTCTCAGCCTTAGCTAAAATATCTAATGCACCCTCAGCTATCATAGCATCTGCTAGTTGTTTACCTAGCGTATCGCATTCACTTACTTTAGAGGTAAGTTCTTTATGTACGATGTTCGTACCATCTGGGTAGCCAAGCATGGCTTTGACTGTAATGTCATCACCTGAGATGATGGCATTGACTGCTACTGGGGCAGAACAGCCTGCGCCTATGGCTGAGACAAAGTCACGTTCTAACTTGGTACAGGTAAATGAGTTTTCATCATTAAGGGTCATGGCTATTTCACGTACTCTGTCATCTGCACTTACTATCTCTATGCCAAGAGCTGCTTGTCCCATGGGAGGGATGAAAAAGTCTAACTTCTCTACAAAAGGGATGTCTTTAAGTAAATCGAGTCTATAGAGTCCTATGTATGCAAGGATGATAGCATCATACTGCCCCTCTTTGAGCTTTCTTAGTCTTGTGTTGACATTGCCCCTAAGTTCTTTTACTTTGAGGTCTGGACGGCGTTCTAGTAGTTGCATACGTCTGCGTAAGCTTGTGGTACCAACGGTTGCGCCCTGAGGAAGTGCATCTAAACTTTTATAGGTATGAGAAAGAAGTACATCACTCTGGTCTTGACGGGTAGTAATGGCACAAAGCTCTAAGCCCTCTGGGATGTAAGTAGGCACATCTTTTAAAGAGTGTACTGCTAAATGTGCATTTCCTGCAATCATCTCATCTTCTAACTCTTTGGTAAAGTGTCCTTTACCACCTATGAGTGCTAGAGGCTTGTCAAGTATCTTGTCACCTTTAGAGGTGATTTCATTAAGTTCTACTGTAACTTCAGGAAAACTACTCTCTATTCTCTCTTTTATATGATACGCCTGCCAAAGTGCAAGATTACTCGCACGTGTTGCAATAATAAGTTTTTCCACTTCTCTACTTTTTATTTATTTAATCTATTAATTTTTTGTAACCATCACGCATCTTATCCCACTCTCCATCTATGTAGATAGTCGGTGTACCAGATACCATCATTTTTCCTGCTGCATCTGCATCTGCTTTGAGTGCATCTTTTACTTCTTTTGCGTCTATCTTTGCAGCTGTAATAGTGTATGCTGCATGTGTTTTTACTGCAGAAAGTATTTTGGTCGTGTTAGTCTCTTGTGGCTTGATTTTAAGTGAATATATTTTTTCTACTACATCTGCCTTGCCTTCATGCTGTGCTACATGCATCACACGCGTAAGTACATCTGACACAGGGTGAATACGAAGCAATGGTAAATGGTAGTAATACACAGCCATTTGCTTAGGGTTCTCTTTGGCTGCTTTAAAGATGGCAGGGACTACTTCTTGACAGAATGGGCACTGTGGATCAGAGAAAATAAGTACTTTATGTTTTGCATCTTTGTTACCAAATAAAAGGTGTGCATCATTATAATAAGAGTCTGGTACTGTTGGTTTGATGTTATCTCTGTAGTCATTACCTGTTTTCAAATCTACAAGATGCCCTGTGATGAATCCATCTTTGACAAACATAGTCTCAGGGGCATGTATCTCTTTACCTTGATAGCTTAAATCCATCGTGGTTAAAAGCACTATCCACCCTGGTAGTTTTTCATGGGTTTTAGATTCTATAATAGTGACACCATTTACTTTTACTTGTGGGTTTTTCACCACTGATTTTTTAATATATTTTACTAAATCTTTGTTAGACGGTTGTGCATTTGCACTAAGCGTTACGGTCGCTATGACTGCGCTCATCAATAATTTCGACATCAATGACATGTTCATCTCCTTGTTTTTTAAAGTTATTATTGGTTTGTTCAGGTGTTATTTTAGCAATAAATTGTAAATAAAAGGTGTAACCTAAAGCTAAAACCCCTAAAAAATCACTCAATACCCCTGGTATTATGAGTAAAATAGCTGCGGCAAGGTAAGACATACTTGCATTTTTAAACTTTTTCATATCAAGTTTTCCTTGTCTCATGGCATTCATGTTGCCCATCATCGTTTGTGATGATTTTTGTAACAAAGTCATACCTATGAAAAAACTCAACATTATCCACAGTACTGAACCCAAAAACCCTATGTTCTCTCCTACTTTTAGAGACAAATAGAGTTCAAGAAATAAAAAGGGAACAAGTAAAACAATCATCTTAAACCTTTTGCATCACAGCATCTAAAATACTCTCTGGTGTGAAAATCTCTTTTTCTAACCCACGTCTTGTCACAAGCTCTACTTCCCCATCAGCAAGTTTTTTACCTATGACTACTGCGTATGGTACACCCAAAAGTTCAAAGTCTTTGATTTTAGGACCAAAACGCTCTTTACGGTCATCTAGTAAAACATCTACACCTTTAGCTTTAAGTTCATTATAAAGCTTTTCACCCAGTGCCACTTGTTCTTCATCTTTTATGTTAGAAATAATCACGTGTACATCAAATGGTGCAGATTCTTTTGTCCAGATACACCCTTTGTCATCATGGTTTTGCTCTATAATCCCCGCAAGTAAACGACTCACACCTATACCATATGTTCCCATATTCATGGGTACAGACTTACCATTTTCATCTAAGAAGTTACATCCTAATGCTTCAGAGTACTGCGTGCCAAGTTGAAAGATATGCCCTGCTTCTATCCCTTTGGTGTAACGCAAATTACCTCCACAAGAAGTACAAGCATCCCCTTCACACACAGAAGAGATGTCAGCATAAGATTTTTCTTCTGCTTCAAGACTATCTAAGCCTTTTAGCGCAATATCAACTACTAATGTTGTGATAACGTCTGTCTCTTCACATTCTACTAAGTCGTTAGCTGCTACAGCATTACATGCCTTGACATCTTGCAGCTCTATAGATGCTGGCAGAGCAAAATGTACTATCTTAGACTCACCCTCATCATAAAGTGCTTTCATGGTGATGACTTTTACTTCTGTACTAGCATCATATGCTTTTGGTTTGGCAATGGCAGCTTCGATGTTGGCTCCGTATTCACAGTCGTCACAGACAACGATGGTATCTTCTCCAGAGTCAGCAAGTACCATAAACTCTTTACTTCCAGACCCACCTATGGCACCAGAGTCAGCTTCAACAACTCTAAACTCTAAGCCAAGGCGTGTGAAGATTTTTTTATAGGTTTCTTCCATGAGTGCAAATTCTCTTTGCATATCTTCTACACTTGCATGAAAACTATAGGCATCTTTCATCAAAAACTCACGTCCACGCATAAGTCCAAAACGAGGACGTATCTCATCCCTAAACTTGAGGTTTATTTGATACACATTGAGTGGCAGTTGCTTATATGACTTTACTGTTTGACGGACTAGATTTACCATCATCTCTTCATGGGTTGGTCCTAGTATGAAGTCATTGTTTTTACGGTCTTTAAAGCGTAACAGCTCTTTACCATACTTGTCTAAACGCCCACTCTCTTTCCAAAGTGCGGCAGGTGTCACAAAAGAGAGGCTTACTTCTTGACAACCAGCATTGTCAAGTTCTTCTTTGACAACTGCTCTTACTTTGTCAAGTATCTTTTTACCCAGTGGCAAAAAGTTGTAAAGTCCAGAGCCACCTACAGACTGTATGAGTCCAGCACGTATAAGGTAAATATGACTTGCTAATGTTGCATCATTAGGTGTTTCTTTGGTAGTGGGGAGTAATAATTTTGAGAGTCTCACGCTTCGTATCCTTTGGTATGGTGGTCTAGTTTGTATTGTTTAAAGTCTATGTTTTCTGTGTCAATGTTAAACATACGTTTCACTGATTCTATGCAGTTTGCATTTTTCTTTTGGGTCGATGATTTGCGTAAATTTTGTGTAGGGTCATGTAAAAAACGCTTAAACATTTGTTCTGCCATTTTACGCATATTGTCTTCTGCTTCTACAGGTACAAAACCTTTTTTTATAGCACGTTGCATCTCTGCATCTATAGCTTCACGCACATGTACTCTCATCTGTTTGATAACAGGTTCTATAGAAAGTGCTCTTAACCATGCATAAAAATCGTCTTTATACTTCTCTACTATTTCTGTTGCTCGCACTGCTTGTTCTTCACGCATGGCATGGTTACTCTCTGAGATGCTACGCAAGTCATCTATACGAAATAGCTGTAACTTTTCTAAAGACATATCTTCTATATCCCTAGGGATTGCCATATCAAACCAAAGTCTATTGACTGCTTCATTTTCTATGAGTTCTTTTGTGATGACTGGTTCTTTAGATGAAGTAGCAGAAAAGAGTAGTCTGTAACGATTGACATACTTAGAAAGGTTTTCAGCAGTATCTGCTTTGACATTTTCACCTAAAGTATGGGCTACTAGTTCTACCTTCTCTTTGTCACGTCCAAGCAGGACAACATCACACCCTGCTCTTAAAAGATGTTTAGCTGCGAGTACACCCATCTCACCCGCACCGAGTACTACACCTGTCATACCTGCCATGTTGTCACCCAGTATCTTATGTGCTTGTGCGACTGCTACAGATGCTATGGAGATAGGGTTTTGCGAAATATTAGTCGCATTTCTCACTTCTGCTGCACATTTCACAGCATAAGAGATAAGACGGTTTAGTTTACGCCCTGCTGTGTTGTTTTTATGTGAAAGCATAAAGGCTTCTTTCACCTGTCCTGTGATTTGGGACTCACCAACAACCAAAGACTCCAATGATGACACCACAGAGAAAATATGATGCACAGCTTCTTCATCATCATAACGTTCTGCTGTGGTTTTAAGTTCATAAAAGTTAAGGTCACTCTTTTTAGCCATAAGCCCAAGTATTGCATGGTATGATGAGAAGTTGTCACGTGTTGCAAGGACGATTTCCACTCGGTTACAAGTAGAGATAATAAACGCTTCATGCACAAATTCAAACGCCACTAGCAAGTTCAAAATCTCTACTTTTTCTGCATCATTAGCAAAGGCTAACTTCTCTCTCATCCCTTGGTCACAGTTCTTGTGTGAAAAACTTACTACTTGGTAGTACATTAAAAGTCCCTTTCTATCATCGCCATGGCAATATTACTCAGTGCTTCTTCACCTTTGTTATTCATCAACACGATGGCTTCTTCAATCAACACCTTGGCTTCAGTATAACTCTTTTGTATTACGCCATTGTTTTGCATCATAGACTTAATCCAATCTTGTTCATCTTTACTTAACTTTTTAGCATGTAAAGATTTTAACTTTAGCCTATCTTCTGTACTCAGTGTTTCGTACAAGTAAATATAAGGAAGTGTCGTCTTCCCTTCTTCAAAGTCATGTAATGCTGGTTTACCTAAGGTTTCAGAGTCCATAGTTATGTCTAACAAATCATCTATCATCTGAAAGGCTATGCCTAAGTTCCGTCCGTAGGTCATATAGGCGACTTTGTCTTTACCTGCTAGCAACGCGGCAGCTCCTGCACTGGCTTCCATGAGTGACGCCGTCTTTTGGTAAATCATTTCAAGATAAATCTCTTTATCTAAATTAAACGTTTTTGAGAGTGAAACATCTTTAAGTTCTCCAAGACTCAGTTGCACAACCGCATTTGAGACCATTTGTGCCACTTCAGGGCTAATGTTGTTTAACTCTAAAAAACCTTTTGAATAGAGGATATCCCCTAACATAATGGCTGTTTTGTTACCATAGAGTGCGTTGAGAGAAGGTTGAGAGCGTCTTGTATAGGCATCATCTATCACGTCATCATGTAAAAGACTGGCTGCATGTATCATCTCTACTATAGCTGCGGTCTTTACTACTGAAAGCCTTGACCCTGCTATTTTTAAGATGAGCTTTGCACGAAGCCTTTTTCCATGAGGCAATTTTGCATAAAGCATAGCTACCTCTTTGTCATTTAACTCTACTATAAACTGTTCTATCTTTCTCTCTACTGCACTTAACACGATTTGTTTTTCCTATTCACACTGAGTAACAATGCGACCTACAAGGTCAATAAACACAGAACCTGTTCTACCGTCTATGTCTTCATCAATTACTGTTGCACTTAGCTCTTGTTTAATTTCATCTTCGCCAATGCCTTTCTCTTCCAACATTCTTTCTACCACGGCAAGTCTTCTAAATACCGCTTCAATCTCTTTTTCTACGATGTTTTGGTTGGCAGTCTTTGCTATTTCAAAATAAGATGACTGAGGTGTTCTACCCCAAAAGTCGTCTTTATAATCTCCGTAATCGTCGTCTTCATCTACATAATTGCTCATATCATATTTCCTATCATTATTAATTTTTCTAAAAGTCAATAATTATAGCCAAACAAAGTTAATCTCTTTATGTTTTATCTTTAACCCTGTAGATAACCCCATACATAAGTGGTACATAGTAAAGGTTAAGTACTGTTGCCCATGCTATACCAAAGCCAAGGCTTATCGCCATAGGTTGTAAAATGAGGGCTTGTCCTGAAGCAAAAAACATAAGCGATGAGAGTCCCAATACTGTTGTCACCGAAGTAAGCAATATAGGACGTAATCTCATTCCTGCTTTTGTTACCATCTCATCATAATTTTTACTTCCTTTCACAAAGTCAAGCATAATAAGCCCATCGTTTACCACGACACCTGCTAAACCTATGACCCCCATAAGTCCAGGCATCGTCATGTTGATACCCATAAGTTTTGTACCCACCAACGCACCTAAAACAGAAAGAGGAATAGTAGAGAGAATAATCAGTGGTAACACCAAAGAGTTAAACATCCACACCAACGCAATGAAAATAAGGAACATCGCGATGAGTGCAGCTTGCATCATCTCTTGTTTGATTTTAGTATTCTCTTTCTCTTCCCCTTTAATGATGACGTGTACACCCTCTTTTTCTATCTCTTCTAAAAGTGGTTTTATCTGGCTCATCACTTCTGCTGGCGTGATGACCTTTTTACTTACTTTAGCAAAAAGTGAACGCACTTTCTCTCCATCTTCTTTAAAGATTTTGACAAACGTTTTTTGGTAAGTAAAGTCACACACATTAGCCAAGCTTACAACCATTTTTCCATCAGGCGTTGTCAGTTGGAAGTTTGCCAAAGAAGAGGCATCATTTTTATTGACATCTTCTATTTTGACGCGAACAAGCCCCTTTTTATCGAACATTTTTGTATACTCCGCCTTTAAAAATGCCCCTCTAAGTACAGTCGTAACATAGCCCTCTGAAAAACCTAGATGTTGTCCATATTCATTGACGCGAAGTTTAAGTTCACGTTCTCCCTCTTTTGCATTGTCTCCTATGTCAGAAACGCCTGTAATGGTACTAAGATTCTCTTCGACTCTTTTCATGGCGGCAAGTACTTGTCTGTTATCTTCAGCGCTAAAGCCTAACTCTATGTCATTCCCTACGATACCTGCTTGCTGTACAAACACATTAAACTCTTCATAAATCTTCTTACCGTGTGCTTCTTTGGCTTTAAACGCTTTGACTAAGCCTTCTTCTATCTCTTTGGCAATATCTTGTGAAACACGTTCACGTATCATATCACTGTCATCATATTCTAAAGAAAAAATAGGGTTGATGTACATATCAAAAAAGTTTTCTGGGGCTTTTTCATGTAGGTTTATAAAAATCTGAAAAAGGTTTTCTCCCAGTTCAAAACTCTGATCTTTGTTAAATTTAAACCCTATCACCGAAGTAACAGAATCTACCTCTTTTTTGTCTAGTACTTTAAGCAAAGCTTCTTCTACTTGCGTCACATATGCCTCTGTGTCAGATAGCTTATTGTTAATGTCTATTTTCCCATTCAAATACACTTGCTGGGCATCAAACTCAGGGAAAAGCTGAAACTTGGTAATCTTTGCTATACCCATAGTTCCTAGCACAATACCCACAACTATCACAAACAAAGAGAGCCATTTTCGCATAAGTAACCTATGTAAAAACTTTCTATACCATGCTATCCATGTCTTCCAAAACCCTTCAGACTCTTCTACTTGTTTTACTTTTCCTATGCTGAAAAACTCTTTGGCATGCAGAGGTAAAAAATAAAAAGCTTCAAACAAAGAAGAGAGTAAAAGCACCGTTATCATCACAGGTAGCACTTGCATAAACATCCCCATTTTACCAGACATGATAAGTAGGGGTAAAAAAGCAAATACGGTAGTGAGTGTTGCAGTAAGGACAGCAGGAAACATCTCTAAGGCACCATCTATGGCAGCATCCCGTGGTGTTTTTCCCATCTCCATGTGTCGGTAGATATTTTCTGCCACAACAATGGCTTCATCTACAAGCATCCCCAGTGCAATGAGTGCGCCCAAAAGTGTAAGCATATTAAGACTATAGCCTATCATATCCATGGCAATAAGTGTTATCATAAAACTCGCTGGTATCCCTATGGCAACGACCCACGCAATGCGCATATTGACAGACATAAACAATGCCAAAAATACAAGAATAAGCCCAAACAAAATATTGGAAGAGACAAGGTTTAAACGGTTTTTTATCCATATAGACGTATCAGTGTAGGCTACAAATTTTACCTTGTCATATTTTTTATTATAGGTTTTAAGAATCTCACGTATCTGCTTACTCAAAGCAATAGCATTTCCCTCTTTGGTCTTGTTAATGTTTAAAGAGATATTTTCCTTACCATTAAAATGTGAGATTTGCGTAGGATCACCTAAGCCATACTGCACTTCAGCCACATCACCCAAGTGAAAACGCTTTCCTCCAACAGAAAGCAATATACCTGCAAGTGCATCTGCACTCTTTTCCCCGTTGATTGTAGAGATATAGAGATGTTCCCCTTGTCCATCTAGCGTACCTGCAGGGAAAATAGAAGAGATGCTTGAAATGGCTTTATAGACTGCTGCTTTGTCTAAGCCATAGGCATCTAGTTTATTTTGGTTAAGTTTTATAAGTACTTCAACATCTGTGTCTCCACGTATATCTATATCTGAGAGATCATGCAAAAGTGCAAGCTTCCCCTTAATGTCTTCTGCTGCTTCAATGAGTGCAACTTTCCCTACATCACCAGAGATAGCGACAAGTAGAAGGGGGTACTGATGTATGCGTATTTTAGCCAAAGGCTCATCCATATCTGAAGGTAAATCACGTCTGGTATTGGAGATAATATCTTTCACATCAGAAAGTACCAACTGCGCGTCATTGCCATTTTTGATGTCTGCATAGACAGAGAAAAAACCATTTTGAATATTTGTATATATGGTGTCAATCGCCGAGAGACTTTTAAGCTCATCTTCTAGGGTACTTACTACCATCTTATCTAGTACGTTAGCACTCGCTCCCACATATCCACCATTGACAGCTATTTGGTCTAGTGTTGAAGGGGGAAATATCTCTTTGGCTATATTTTGGTAGGCAAAAACAGAAAGTAAAAGCATGAATACCATGAAGATATGGTTGATAATCGGTTTATCTACAGCAAACTGTATAAATCCTCGCATCACAGTTTCTAGTTGTTAATGACAAATATCGTATCTGCCACTTGGTTTTTATATTTTAACGCTTCAACACTTTGCTCTAACATCACGCCTTCTGCTTTGAGTGCATCCACTTCTCTTTTCATCTTATTGACAACCTTACTTTCGTGGTATATTTGATTGCTCAAATATATCTTTATCATCGTAAGTATAAGTACGATAGTCACTGCCATTGCAATGACCGATACCATAGCAAAAGTAATACCATTTTCTTTTTTTATCTCTGTATTAGCCATCACATGTAAACCTAAATGATCTTAATTTTGCTGAACGAGAACGTGCATTAAATTTTAACTCTTCTTTACTCGCAGTAATGGGTTTTCTTGACAGTGCCTTGCCTATCGCATGGTTTTTACCACAAGTACAACGCATAGCCTGAGGCTCACAGATACATGCAGTTGCCCACTTTTTAAACCTGTTTTTCACTAGCCTATCTTCAAGCGAATGAAAAGTGATAAGAGAAACCACTTCTCCCTCATAATGCTTCGCTTCTATGGCATCAAGAAGTCCTTCTATCTCTCCTAACTCATTGTTCACTTCTATGCGTATGGCTTGAAACATGAGTGTTGCAGGGTGTATTTTCCCCCCACTTGGTATCACAGATTTAGCTATTTCACTCAGTTCTATTGCACTTTTTATGGGTGCTTTTGCTCTAGCTTCCATGACTGCACCTGCTAACTTACGGTAGGAACGCACTTCTCCATAGGTATCAAAGATATATTCTAATTTATCTTGAGGGTAGTCATTGACTACTTCATAGGCACTTAGTGTTGCTCCAGCATCCATACGCATATCTAAAGTCTTAGAAGTAAAAGAGAATCCTCTCTCTTTTTTGTCAAGCTGCAAAGAAGAGACACCAAAGTCTGCCAAAAGTGCAGTGACAGGTGCTTGCGTAAGTGTGGGAAGAACCGTAGCAAACGTGCCTTTGTAGAGTCTACTTCGCCCGTCAAAAGGGACTAGACGTTTTTTAGAAAAAGCCAAAGCTTCATCATCTCTGTCTATACCTATATGTTTTAGGTTTTCATAACGTGACAACATTTCTGAACTATGCCCTGCATACCCAAGTGTACAGTCTACAAAATACCCTTCAGGAACACGTGAAAAGCTTTGCAATACTTCATCTAAAAGTACAGGTATATGAGGTGTTTGCATCAAAATCCTTTAGGCTTTGCCCACATTTTAATTATCAATGTTATAATAGCGAAATAATCCTAATAAAGGTTTCGCAGTTATGGATAAACATCTTATTGATGACATTAAACATGTCTCACTCTCGCTTTTTAACAAAAATTTTTTCTCTGTCTATCATGGTTCTATCTCAGCACGGGTGAGTACTTCTGCCTTTATCATTAATTCTAAAGACTCTATTCTTGATGAAGTGTGTGAAGATTCACTTGTCACTTTAGATTGTCAAAAACGGGACTATAGATGGAACTTGGCAAACCCAGATGTGCATATACATGAACACATCTACGAAACCATCCCCAATGCAAAGTATGTTAGCTATACCATGCCTCCTTATGCTACAGCTTACTCTTTAAAACATGGTAAAGTTTCTCCTGCAGATTTTTATGGTAAAAAAGTACTAGGTGAAGTTATAGTCTATGACCCAAAAAACATAGACGATTGGCTAGAACGCGCACCCTATGAGATACCTCAATTTTTCCAAAAACATGACACCCATCTACTCCTCATCAAAGGCTTTGGGCTTATCTCATATGACAGAGACATCACAGAGATGGCAAAGAAGATTTCTATTTTAGAGAACTCATGTAGGTTGTTGGCTCTGTCAGCGAACTTGTAGACACTTTTGTAAAGCAGATTTTGGTTATACTTATCAAACAAATTATTAGGAAATAGGTATGAATCAGACTAAAAAACGCTTAGCCATCATAAAACTCGCCATCTCTATGACCGATACAGAGACTATACAACTACAAGTACTTAAGCTTGGTCTCCTTAAAACTGACAGTAAAATGGCAGAGATACTTTCTATGCTTAATGCACATAACTATGCACAAGCACAGCGACTTATATCTTCCTATATAGAAACACCCAGCGAAACAATGGTTATACAAAGAACTTCACAAAAAGAAGAACCAACTTCACACAAACCTGTAGAAAAAATACTTGCCCCTTCTCCAGAGGAATCTATGATTGAGGTAAAAGAAGAAGTCGTTCAAAAAGAAAAACCACTTACACTGAAAGAAAAAATACAACAAGCCAAAGACCAAGCCCTTATAGATCAATTTGAACTGTTTAAAGAAAATGAAATAGAAGAAGTCATAGAAGAAGTAAACTATGATGATTTTCTAAATCTTGCACCCAAGCCCAAAAAGATGTCTGAAGTACAGGTAAACTATGATGCCCTACTCAATGTAGAAGCAGAAGATGTACTACCAGACAACATTTCTCTTGAGATTGTGGAAGCAGTAGAAGAGACTGTTCTCGTAGAAGAAGTAGTAAAAGAAGATGAAGACTCTCTGACTAAACCTTATAAGTGCATCTCATATATAGATCAAAAATTTAAAAATATGTTTAGCCAATACCCAACTGTTACAAAAAGTGATGAAACATTTTCTTCAGTAGATACCTGGCTCATACAAATTTCAAATGATGGCTATACGGAAAATGAAATAGAACAAACTATCAGAAAAGTAGATTTTTTAAGTCAAACACAGCCAGAAGAAGCCGCACAACTTTTACTTCTAAGCGCTGCAACAGAATCCAAATACGCACAGTTTCGTCTTGCACGTGCATTATATAAAGGTCAAATACTTCAAAAAAATCTACCTGAAGCGTTTACCCTCATTAATCATTTGGCTATGCATGATGACTACCCAGAAGCCATCTGCGATTTGGCACAATTTTACGAAAATGGCATAGGCACAACAAAAGACAAAAAAAAATCCGAAGCGCTTTACAAAGAAGCTATGGATTTAGGTATTCACCGTGCCATAGATCATTATGAACGCATACAGAAAGAAAACAAAGGCTTATTCTCCATGTTTAGGCGCTAGTGTCTATCTGTTGTATCCCCTTATATGCCACATCAATCATCGTGTCTATCTCATCGTAGCTTATAATATAAGGTGGCATAAAATAGATGACGTGACCAAGAGGTCTAAGCAACACCCCTTGCGCTAAGGCATATTCATAAATACGTAACCCAATACGCTCTTTAACATCATACCCCTGTAACTCTATGGCAGTTACCATCCCTTGTTGTCTTACCTCTTTTACATTTGACAATGTTTTAAACTTTTCAACATTTTTTGCTATATATTGTCGTTTTTTTTCATTTTCAGCCAAGACATCACTACTTTCAAATATATCCATTGTTGCAAGAGCTGCAACACAGGCAAGTGGATTACCAGTATAGGAGTGCGAATGTAAAAAAGCCTTATGTTCATTGTAGTCACAGTAAAAAGCGTTATATACTTCATTACTTGTCATCACTACAGAAAGTGCCAAATACCCACCTGTAAGTCCCTTAGAAAGTGTCATAAAGTCTGGTGAAATATTTGCATGTTCACAAGCAAACATTTTACCTGTACGTCCGAACCCCGTCATAATCTCATCGGCTATAAGATGTACATCATACTTTTGTGTTAAAGCACGTGCCCCCTGTAAGTAGTCAGGATGATACATATGCATACCTCCTGCACCTTGTATAAGTGGTTCTACTATAAACGCCGCAATATCATCTGCATTTTTTTTAAGTAATGCTTCTAAACTTTCTAAAGCTACTTTAGCTGCTTGCACCGTTTGGTCTTTAGGGACAGGCACTTGCATATTTTTTATGAGTAGTGGTGCGTATGTTTCTTTATAAAGTGCCACATCACCTACGGAAAGCGCACCTATCGTCTCGCCATGATAAGAATTGGTAAGTGAAAGAAATGTTGATTTTTGTTTTCCTTTATTAAGATGGTAATGATAACTCATTTTCAAGGCTGCTTCAACTGCGGAGGAACCATTGTCTACATAAAATACTTTTTTCAGTTCTGCTGGTGTAATGTTGACAAGTTTATGTGCAAGTTCAACTGCAGGTTCATGGGTGAATCCTGCTAAGAGTACATGTTCAAGCGTATCTAACTGTGCTTTTATTTTTTCATTTATATAGCTATTGGCATGACCAAAAAGGTTTACCCACCATGAGCTCACTGCATCGATATAGGCATTTCCTTCAAAATCATATAAATAAACTCCCTTGCCTGACTTGATAGGTATAAGAGGCAAAGTCTCATGATCTTTCATCTGGGTACAAGGATGCCAAATTACTTCTAAATCACGCTGCATTATTCTATAATTATTACTTTCCATAAACATAAATCCTCTATACATTAATTAAATTCAATTGGTATTAACCACAACTTTACTAAAATATTACAAATTTTTAGATTAAGGGCAGATACATTATGATTAGTTGGATGCAAAAACACAATAAATACCTCGTATGGACCATATGGATAGCAACCATAGCATTTATAGGTGCAGGGTTTGTAGGCTGGGGAAGTTACAGCTTCGGTTCAAAAGCAGGAAATGTCGCAAAAGTTGGAGACATAGAGATTAAACAATCAAAGTTGAATATGGTTTATAACAATATTTACGGGCAATACAATCAAATGCTTCAAGGAAAACTTGATGACAAAAAAGCACAAGAGATGGGTCTCCTTAAACAAGCTTTTTCACAAGTGGCAACACAAGCAAAAATACTTAATTTTGCAAAAGATGCAGGTATTGTGGTTTCAGACGTAGAACTATTTTCAAAAATTGAAACTATTAAAGGTTTTCAAAAAGAAGGAAAATTCAATAGAGAAATCTATGATAACTACTTAAAGTCTCAAAGATTAAAAGCAAAAGATTTTGAAGCTACTCTTAAAGATGAAATTATTTTAAATAAGACATTAGCACTTTTAGGAAGCGATGCCTTACCTCTTGAGGTGGAAGCTATAGGTGCAGCCATGAATGTTGCAGATAAACTAGCCTATAGAGTCTTAACAGATGCAGATGTAAACTATAGCTCTGATGCGTCAAAAGTAAAAGCCTTATGGGAAACACAAAAAGAAAACTATATGACAAAAAAAGAATATACACTTTCTTTTGTGTGGACACCAAGTAATGATACTAGGATTACAGATGAAGAGTTAAAAAACTATTATGATGCAAATAGCTTTAACTATAGTAATGCTGAGGGTAAACAACTCACATTTGATAAAGCAAAAGAGAAGGCAATCAAAGATTTAAAACTTAAGAAAACAAAAAAATCTGCACAAAAAGCCTATATTGCCTTTAAAAAAGGAAACATACAAAGTACGGAAACACTCTCTCTTCCTATAGGCGATAGTAAACTTACACCGATGATATGGAATGAGTTAAAAACAAAGTCTGTTGACGATATTGTTAAACCAAAAGTTGTAGATGACAAATACGTGACAATCAAAGTTGATAGCATTAAAGAACCAATGACTAAGACATACGATCAAGCCAAAGCAGAGGTTACGAAAGTGTATGACACTCAAGCAAAAAAAGAAGCTTTGCTTTTACTTGCAGAATCAACCCTTTCAAATACAAGTGAGCAAAATATGACTGTCTCTGATTTTGTTACATTGACAAATCGTGACAACCTTAAATCACTAAATTCACAAGAAAGTTTACAATTTTTACAAAAACTCTTTACATCTAATAAAGAAAAGGGTATCATTAGCGTATCGGATAAGGTCATAGTTTATAATATCATTGAACAAAAGCTCTTACCCTCAGATGACAATCAGACAGATTTAATAAAACAAACTGTCAATGAGATGAAAAAGAAAACATTCGAAGCTAACCTTTTAAAAATGTTAGATAACAAATACCCTACGGAAGTCTATATGGGAGGACTTATAAATTGAGTAATACAATCTTAGCTATAGATATTGGTTCAACAAAAATATGTGCGATTATAGCTGAGATTGTAGACTCAAAAGTCAAAATCCAAGGTCATGGTCTTTCTAAATCCCAAGGGATTAAAAAAGGTGCCATCACCAATATAGAACTCTCCTCTAAAGCAATCAAAAAAGCTATTACAGATGCTAAACGTATTGCTGGGTCAAATCTCACTTCTGCTACGGTATCTATCTCTAATGCTTATGCAAAATCACTCACTTCTACAGGTGTTGTCAATATACCACATAAAGACATTTCTCTTAAAGAGATAAATCGTGTGATGCAAACTGCACTATACAATGCAAATGTCCCAAATGAGTATGAAGTGGTACATGTACTTCCTTATAATTTTAGAGTAGATGACCAAGACTTTATTGAAGACCCTTATGGTATGAATGCTTCTCGTATGGAAGTAGATGTCAACATTATCATGACACAAAAATCAAATCTTTCAAACCTCAAAAAAGCGGTACGCTCTGCAGGTGTTGAAATAGAAGGTATTGTACTTTCTGGTTATGCTTCAGCCATAGCGACTATGGATGAAGATGAAAAAGAGTTAGGTGTTGCAGTTATTGACCTTGGTGGTCAGACATCTAACCTTGTAATTCATACAGGTAATTCTATAAGATATAATGACTTTCTAGGCGTAGGTTCAAACCATATTACAAATGACCTTTCTATGGCATTACATACTCCTTTGCAAATAGCAGAGAATGTAAAAATACGTCATGGAAACCTCATTGAAACAAGTAATGAGATTATTGAACTACCTATTATTGGAGATGAAGAGAATCATAACAATGTCTCTTTAGAAATTGTCCATTCCGTTATTTTCTCTCGTGTAGAAGAAGCTCTTATGTTGCTTGCATCTTCTCTTGAAAAGTCTGGGATTAAAGAACAAATAGGTGCAGGTATCATCCTCACAGGTGGAATGACCAAACTTAAAGGTATGCGAGAACTAGCACAGTCTATCTTCCCTGCTATGCCTGTACGTGTAGGAAAAGCAAGTAAAAATATTGAAGGTTTATTTGATGAACTAAAAGACCCTGCATTTTCTACGGTACTGGGGTTACTCCTCTACAAGGCAGGAGAACATACGCAATATGAAATTGACTTTCAACAAAAGTTACTTCACTCTAAAGAGATACAAGAAGAGAGTCTCAGCGATATCAAGATAGGTAACACTATCAATGAAGTGGAAGATATCAAGTTGGCAAAACAGAAAAAAGAGTTTAAACTTGAGAGTAAACAGAAAAAAACTTCTGTTGATCCTGATGCATTCTCATTTGAAGACTTACCTGATATTTCAGAAGAAAACAACAATCCTATTAAAAAGCTAAGTAACTGGGCTAAACAGCTTTTTTAATAGGGAAACATTAAATATATTACATATAAGGGGAAGAGATGGAAGAGTTTGAAATAGACATAGTCGAAACAAAATGTCATACAAATGGTGCGAAAATAAAAGCAATCGGCGTTGGCGGCGGCGGTGGTAACATGATTAACCATATGATACAAGAGGGAATACATAGTATTGACCTTATTGTAGCAAATACGGATGCACAAGCATTAGACAGCTCACTTGCACCATACAAGATGCAACTGGGTATGAATGCAACAAGAGGTCTTGGTGCAGGTATGGTACCAGACAAAGGTAGAGAAGCTGCATTAGAAAGTTTTGATGACATTAAAGAGATGCTTGAAGGTGCAGATATTGTATTTATCTCTGCTGGTCTTGGTGGTGGAACAGGTACAGGTGCTGCACCGATTATCGCTCAAGCAGCAAAAGAAGTAGGTGCACTTACCGTTTCTATTGTAACAAGTCCATTTAAGTTTGAAGGTCGTAAAAGAACCAAACTAGCACGTGAAGGTTTGGATGAACTTAAACGCGAAAGTGATTCTATTATTGTTGTGCCCAATGAGAAACTTCTTTCTATTGTAGAGAAAAATCTCGGTATTAAAGAGAGCTTTAGAATGGTAGATGATATTCTTGCTCAAGCCGTTGGTGGTATCTCAAAAGTCATTCTTTCTCATGGAGAAAATGACATCAACCTTGACTTTGCCGATGTTAAAACTGTTATGTCTCACAGAGGTCTTGCACTTATGGGTGCTGGGTATTCAGTAGGTACAAATGCAGCCTATGACGCAGCAAAAGCAGCTATTGAGTCTCCACTTCTTGACAATATCTCTATTGATGGTGCTATGGGTGTACTTGTACACTTTGACATTCACCCAGATTATCCTATTATGGAAATCGGTGAGGCTATGAGTATCATTGAAGAGTCTGCAGATGAAGATGCAGCAGTGATATTTGGTACAACAACCAATGAGAGCATGGAAATAGATGAAGTACGTATCACTATTGTAGCCACTGGTTTTGAAGATAAAAATGCCATTGCAGAGCCAACAACGCTGAAAAAACAAGAAACACTTTTAAGTTCAAATACACATAGTATAAACACACTTTCATCACTTGGTGGTAGAAAAGTAGTGGGTGGGTATGATGGAGAAAATGAAGATCTCTTAGATATACCAACTTTTTTAAGAAAGCAGATGGACTAAGCCCACTTAGTTTTACCCTTTTTTTAACAAAGAGACTCTTCCCCCTCTTTGTTTACACTATCCCTCCCCTATTTATTAACCAATTTTTGCTATTATACTTCATATTTTAACTATGAGGATTTTTACATTATGAAATACATCAAATCTCTATCGACACTTGCGGCTACTGGACTAGGTACTGTATTGCTCACAGGTGTCACAGGCTGTACGCAACAACAGCAAGAGCAACAACAAGCCAAAGGAGCCTTCGTCATCATAGAAGAAACTGCTCCTGGACGCTACCAAATAAAAGATGAGTTCCCAGCAGATGAAACACGTATCGTTCTTAAAAAACTTGATGGCACAGAGCAAGTACTGACACAAGCGGAACTAGATACACTCATTAAAGACGAAGCTGCAAAGATTGACAATGGAACCTCAAACCTCACAAAAGAGCAAAATCCACAAATGCAACACCAAGGCATGGGTCTGGGCGAGACCATCATGGCAAGTATGGCAGGAGCAATGCTTGGTGCATGGATAGGAAACAAACTCTTTGGAAATCAGAACTACAAAAATAACCGTAAAGCTGGATACAAGTCTCCTTCTACTTACTCAAAAAGTAAAAAATCTTTTTCTAAACCTAGAAAGACAAGCAGTAAAAAGGGTGGATTCTTTGGCAACAAAAAATCTGGCGGTAAAAAAGGTGGTTTCTTCGGTGGTTAATTTACAAAAGACAACATCTCTTGACACAGACTACTTAGAGTCACTTGGTTTCGTATGGCATACAGATGCAGATGAGACTTCATATATTTCAGATGAGCTTGTTCTTATCTCTGAACTTGAAGCTGAAGGCTACTACGAAGCTACGAATGAACTTTATGATATGTACGTAGAAGCTGCCGAGCATGTAGTAGAAAACAACCTCTTCCATGAGATAGGTATACCTTTTAACCTCGTAGAAGCCATCAAGGAGTCATGGGAAAATGATGTACATTGGCATCTATATGGGCGTTTTGACCTTGCTGGTGGACTAGATGGTACACCTATTAAACTCCTAGAGTTTAATGCAGATACTCCTACCGCACTCTTTGAGACAGCCATCATCCAGTGGGCGATGCTAAAGCAAAACAATATGGAAGAAGCAAATCAATTTAACGGACTCTATGAAGCCTTAGTGAACAATTTTAAAAGACTTGTAACACTAGAAGAAGATGTTTCTAACTTTGAAGAGAATTATGATGGATGGAACTTTCTCTTTACTTCTGTAAAAGGTAACTCAGAAGAAGAAAACACCGTAAGACTCCTACAGCACATTGCCACAGAAGCAGGCTATAACACAGAATTTGCATACATAGATGATGTAGAGTTTGACTCGGATGAAGGTATCTTCTATAACGACACCAACTATGAACTCTGGTTTAAGCTCATCCCTTGGGAAGACATAGCCTTAGAAGAGTCAGACTTAGCAATGCTTTTAAGTAACATCATCAAAAACCAAAAAGCCATCATATTTAACCCTCCTTACACCTTACTCTTTCAAAGTAAAGGTCTACTCAAAATCCTCTGGGAGTTGTACCCTAACCACCCATTACTATTAGAGAGTTCATTTGAACCATTAGTGGGACAAAAACAGGTTAAAAAGCCTATTTTTGGACGAGAGGGAGGAAACGTAAGCATCTTAGATGAAAACGCCTCAGAACTCGAATCTGTAGACGGTGACTATGCAAATCACAAAATGATATACCAATCCTACACAGAACTAGCCACAGATGCACATGGTCTGAGCTACCAAGCTGGCATCTTTTATGCGTATGAAGCTTGTGGACTAGGATTTAGAAAAGGTGGAAAGATTCTTGATAATATGTCTAAGTTTGTTGGGCATATAGTTAAATAAATTTTTACCGTAGGTCGGGGTGTCCCCTCCCCGACAATAACTTGTATATGGGATAACAGCTTTTACTTTTATTTTAATTTATGTCGGGTAGAGGACAACCCGACCTACATAACCATCCATTAACCAATTCACAGTAAAATAATGTCAAATATATTATAAAAGGAAAATAAATGAATAGACGTGATGCATTAAAAATGGCAGGAGTTGCCGCAATGATGACAGCAGTAAGTGCGGAAGCAAAAATGGCAACCGAACATATGAACCGTACAGAGATGAAAGCCAAAGACCCTAAAAATATGGACAAAGGTGAACTCAAACATACACCACAAATAACCATAAAAGGAAAAGATGAAAAAGGCTTTACCCTTGTGGAGATTAATATAGGTCAAGGTGG